>Ga0194131_10002272_pt1 | contig 31759 bp, 26 predicted proteins | sample TA2KigO120mmetaG_FD_148631 | JGI IMG/M metagenome (GOLD analysis project Ga0194131, IMG submission 148631) | Freshwater microbial communities from Lake Tanganyika, Tanzania - TA2015053 Kigoma Offshore 120m | ecosystem: Environmental > Aquatic > Freshwater > Lake | place: Tanzania: Lake...
GCCTGCCGGCGGCCACGGCGTCGCGCCGTGCGTCGCCAGCAGCGCCGCGGCCGCCGGGGCGGCGGCGACGACTGCGGGCGGCTCGAAGCCGCGCAACTGCAGGGCGACGCCGCCGAGGTGCACCGTGTCGCCGGCGCGCAGCCGGGCTTCGGCGACCTTCGCGCCGCGCAGCATGAGCCCGTGCGAGCTGCCGAGGTCGGCGACGTGCAGCGCGCCGTCGACGACGGCGAGCGTGGCGTGGCGGCGCGAGACCGACGACTCGTCGACGCAGAGATCGCAGTCGACGCTGCGCCCGATCATCAGCAGGCGACCGGGCGCGAGCAGCCATTCGCGTTCGCGCGCTGGCGCGCGCACGACCACCTTCGCGTACATCGGCAAAAGAGTAGCGACGCGCCGCGAAGCGACAACGATCGCGGCGCGCCGACGCCAAGAGCCGGCGTCACGGCAGGCCACGCCGCCCGACACGCGTCGGCGCGTCCGGGAGCACGCCGCCGATCCGCCAGCGGTCGTCGGTTTCGACCCCGTCGCGAATCCACGCGCCGGATCGGCGCGCGTTCCGCGCCGCAGACTCCTAGGATGAGCGTATGCAGGTAGCGAAGCTGACGGCGACGACGCGCGGCGAGGCGCGCGCGTTCGCGATCCGGACCGACGAGGCGGTGACGATGGGCCGCAGCAGCGGCTGCGACGTGCCGCTCCGCGACGGCAAGGTTTCGCGGCGTCACTGCCAGTTGAGCTTCGCGCAGGGGCACGTGGTGGTCGTGGACCTCGGTAGTTCGCACGGCATCCAGCACCGCGGCATGAGCAAGCCGCTGGTCGCGCTCGCCGTTGGCGACGGCTTTCACCTGGGCGACACCTTCGTGCGCTTCGCCGATGCCGTTGACGCTGACGATGCGACCCTGGCGGCGTGGTTCGGACCCGGCGGGCCGCATGAGCGGCGCGCCGCGATCGACGCGGATGACGACGTTGCCGGCGCGGGAGACTTCGACGAGGCGCCGGCGGCCGGCGCGCCAGTGGCTGCTGATGCCCGGCCGGCGCCGGTGTTCGCCGACGAAGCTGCGGTGTCGCCGCCAGCAACGCCGGCGCGCACCGGCTGGGATGTCTTCGTGCCGGAGCCGGCGCGCGCGCCGATGATGCTCGGCGCGCCGGTGCGCCGAGCCGCCGGTTCGCCGCCGCGCGAGGGCGCCGTGAGCGCCGGCACGACGCTCTCCGCGCGGCTCGCCGCCGAGGCGGTCGTCTTCAGCATTCACATGGCGCTGTGCGTCGCGCTGCTCGTCGGCCTGAAGCTCGCGGTCGGCTTCGACCTGTATGCGTTGTTCGGTCTCACGCAGTGATCCTGCGCGCTCAGTCGTAGTGGCGTCGTTGCCGCCCCGCCGGACTCGCGCCAACTTGGCGCCTTGCCCGCCGAGACGCAGATCTAGTTCGATCCGAGGGCGCGTCCCACCGTCGAGCAGCTGAGAAGCAGTCGTTCTTCCGGCGCTGCGTGGTCGCGAAATTGGCCACCAAGAGCCACCTGAGAGCCCGGAGAACGACTCCTTCTCGGATCCTCAGTCAGCGACCACGAGTTCGATGCGAAAACGCAGTGGCGTAGCCGGCTCGATCGTGCGCGCGCCCGTTGGCGCGTCAGCGCCCGCGAAGGCGTGGCGGCCGAACGGGTTGAGCGCCAGCAGGCCGTAGCCGCGCGCGTGCCACCACGTCGGCTGCCACGGGTTGTCGGCGTCGTCGCGCATCGTTACCCGCACGAGCCGGCCGTCGACCGGCCCTTCGGCGAGCACCCACGCCGCGCGCTTGCCCCAGACGTCGCCGTCGAGCCGGCCGGCAGCGTCTTCGAGGCGGCCGCGGCCATGCGCGCCGTCGATCGACAGCGTCGGGCCCAGCCGCAGCGCGAAGCAGCCTTCCTTGGTGTCGCCGAACGTCACCGGCGCGGCGAGCGCCTGCAGTTCGATCGTCGTCTCGATGCGGCGTTCGCGCGCGTCCGCGACGAAGCGCAGCCGTCGCCGCTCGCGCAGCAGCGTCGTGTCGCCGGCGCGCCAGACCGCGGTGAAGCGCACTTCGTCGCCTTCGACGGCGTGGTCTTCGACCTCGATGCGGCATGTCGCCGCGTGCCAGAAGTCGTGCCCGTCGACGTCGCCGTGCGCGAGCCACAGACCGCGGTGGTGGGGATGGTCGGTGGCGTCGCGCGGCCCCGGCGCCAGCGGGAAGCCGCGCGTCACTAGCGCGCCGCCGGGCGCGTGGATCGGGTGCACGCATGGCACGCGCTGATCTTGTCCCAGGCGCACGCTCGCGAACGGCGCGCCGCCGGCGGTGACGTGGTAGGCGCTGGCCGTGGCGTCCCACGCGATGGCGAGCTTCGGCGCTGGCGCGTCGACCGGCGGCTTGGTGGCGGCGTCGCACAGCGCGACGAAGGCGCGCTTCTGCGCCCGCAGCGCCGGCGCCAGCGGCCGCGGCGCCGGGCCGTGCGTTTCCAGCAGGACGAAGCCGTCGTACGCGGACGCCGCGCACAGGCGCGCCAACTCGGCGAGCGGGTAGTCGCCGTGCTCGGCGACCGGCGCGTGCAGCGTGCGGCCGAAGCGCGGCCGCAGCAGCGTGAAGTTGCCGTGCAGGCCGAGGCCCTTGGTGTCCTGCGCGTTGCAGTTCCAGCAGACGCGCACCGCCGGATGATCGGCGTGCGCGACGATCGCCGCGATGGTGCGCGGGTCGGCGCAACTGCCGTGGACCTCGAGCCGGAGTTCCTGGCCGAGGTCGGCAGCGAACGGCGCCAGTTCGCGCAGCGCGCCGCCGATCTGCGCTATGGTGCGCTCGCGCGGCACGTCGCGGTGGAAGCTGTCTGGCTTGACCTTGACGCCCGAACCGCCGACGTCGGCGCTCAGCCGCAGGAAGTCCTTCGTCGCCGCGATCGCTGCGGCGAGTTTCGCCGGATCCGGACTGTCGAAGCGTTCGTCGCTGCCGAGTCCGACGAGCGCCACCGGCGCTTCGGCGAAGCGCGCGCGCACGGCGCGGCGCGCGGTCGCGTCGAGCGCTGGTTCGACGCCGTGCGCGTGCTGCGTACGCAGCTCGACGCCGTCGAGCCCGGCCTCGGTGCAGGCGGCGAGCAGGTCGGGCAGCGCGAGGTCCTTGCCCCAGAGGTAGGTGACGAGGCCATAGCGCATGCCCGGCGCGAGGGCACGTAACATCGCGGCGCGCGCTGATGGTCCGGCAACCAGCGCGCTGGCGGCGGCCGCGGCGCCGCCGAGGAACGCGCGCCGGCCTGGCGCAGGCTCGCGCGCGGCTGCCATCGTCAGAACGTATACGGCGGGCGGGCGACGCGGCGGCAGCGTTCGCTGGCGGCAGGGTCGTCGACGATGCCGCCGTCGGGCTTGGCGATCGTGAGCAGGCGGCCGATGGTCAGCGGCGTCGTCGCGAGGTCGACACCGTTGGCCTGCAGGTGCGCGGCCATGCGCGCGTACGCCGCCGCCAACTCCGGCACGCGATCTGCCGCCTGTGCCGCCGCGTCCGCGTCGCCGCGCACGCCGCACTGGTGCGAGACGATGCCGTAGTGGCAGAACGCCGAACTCAGGTGGCCTTCGAGCACGGGCGCCGTCAGCAGCGCCGGTTCGTTCGCCGCGCACGCCTGCACGAAGTTGGCGAAGTGGTCGCCGCCGCCCGTCCATTCCTGCACGACCTTGCCGGCGTGGTTGAAGTGCGCGGCGCGGCCGTAGTCGGCGGTGAAGCGCACCGTGCCGCGTTCGCCGTGCACGACGACGCCGATGTCGACGCCCTGGAAGCGGTCCATCTGCCACTTGCCGCGCTGTTCGGCGGCGTCCTTCGGCAGGCCGCGCACCTCGAACAGCAGCGGCGTGCCGCCGCAGTCGAGCCAGACAACCTGCGTGTTGGGCGAGTCGCCGTCGTCCGCTTCGCCAAAGCGCCCGCCGAGCGACAGCGCCATGTCAGGCAGGCCGCACCAACTGAGCGCCCAGCGCGCGAGGTCCATCTGGTGGATGCCCTGGTTGCCGAGGTCGCCGTTGCCGGTGTGCAGGTCCCAGTGCCAGTCGTAGTGCAGGTTCTTGCGGCGTAGCGGCCGGTATTCGACCGGCCCGAGCCAGCGGTCGTAGTCGACCGACGACGGCGCGAACTGTGGTCCGGCGACCACGCCGATCGGTCGACGCGGCTTGTAGCAGAGGCCGCGCACGCACAGGACGGTGCCGAGGCCACCGCCGTGCACGAACGCCATCGCTTCGCGCACGGCTTTGTGGCTGCGCGCCTGCGTGCCGCTGGCGCAGACCTTCTTCGTCGCGGCGGCGACGTCGACGAGCCGCTGGCCTTCGTCGACGACGTGCGAGACCGGCTTTTCGACGTAGACGTGCTTGCCGGCCTGCATCGCAAAGACGCCGAGCATCGCGTGCGTGTGGTTGGGCGTGGCGATCGCGATTGCGTCGATGTCGTCGGCGGCGAACAGCGCGCGCGGGTCGCCGTAGGTCTTCACCTCGAACGGCGGCCGGCGCTCGTCGCCCTTGCGGCATTCGTCGGCGCGCTGCGCCAACACGTCGCGGTCGACGTCGCACAGCGCGACGACGCGGCAGCCCGGCACGCGCGCGAAGGCGTTGACGTGTTCCCAGCCGCGGCTGCGCAGGCCGACGACGGCGAGACGGACTTCGGCGCAGGCGGGGCCGCGCACCGGGAGGCGGGCCGGTCCGGGCGCGGGCGCTGCGGCCGCGCGGCCGGCGACCGTGGCGGCGACGGCGGCGGCGAGGAACGAGCGACGATCGGTTTCGGCGCAGCGCATGGTCGGACCAGCGTAGCACGGGTCCAGGCGGTTCCGGCAGGCGGGTCGGGAACCTGCCGGCCGCGGCATTTGTTTAGCCATCTCACGATTCTGGTTGGTTACGGCATAATGAGATCGGCGTATCCATCCGCCCTGGCGCGCATCGCCGGCTGTCTCGTCCAACTCCATCCCATACAAGTCAACTCCATGCTCCGTTATCGCTCGCTGTGCGTCGTCCCCTCCCTCGCCCTCTGCGCCGCCGCCGCCGCCCAGGGTGGCTTCGAGACACCGGTGCTGCAGACCGCGCTCAACAGCACGTCGATCGACACCGAGCCGTGTCTGTCGTTCGACGGTCTGACGCTCTACTACTACTCCAACCGTACGGGCGGCGTCGGCGGCCTCGACATCTACACCGCGACGCGCGCCTATCCCGGCGCGTCGTGGAGCGCGCCGGTCTGCGACACGAGCCTGAGTTCGGCGCAGTCCGATTACTCGCCGTTCCTCGTCCTCGGCGAACTCGAGATTTACTTCAGCAGCAACCGCATCGGCAGTACGCCGATGTCCACTAGCACGGCGCTGAGCCTCGACATCTGGCGGGCGACCCGTACAGCGCCCGGCCAGCCGTGGAGCACGCCGACCAACGTCACCGAGCTCAACTCGCCAGGCGGCGAACTGCAGTTCTCGATGACCTACGACGGCCTCGAGTGCTACTTCCTGACCACCGGCTGGGGCAACCCGGGCGGCGCCAACAACTCGATCTACCGTTCGACGCGCACGTCTGCCGGCTTGCCCTGGTCGACGCCGACGCTCGTCGCGGAGCTTTTCAACGCCAAGACACACCGCGACGTGATGATCACCGGCGACGGCCTCGAGATCGTCTACACCGAGTTCCAGCCGAGTCCCATCGGCCGGCTTTACGTCTACTCCGCCACGCGTCCGGACCGGAACTCGCCGTTCGGCACGCCGGTCAACTGGAACGAGTTGAATGCCGTCGGCACGTTGCAGGGCGTCAACAGCGTCACGCTGTCGGCGAATGGCGACGAGGCGATCCTCGGCGTCGGCTTTCCGACGGCGACCGGCAACCAGGAACTGATGCGCACCCGCCGCAGCGTCCGCTACGGCCAGGGTTGCGGCGGCGCGGCGCCGCTGGCGCTCGGCGCCAATGCGCCGGCGATCGGCGGCAACTGGGACCTGACGACGAGCAACATCGACCCGCAGTCGCCGATATCGATCACCATCTTCGGCGCCGCCAGCGCTTCGGTGCCGATCGACTTCCTCGGCGCGCCGGGCTGTTCCGTCTGGTCGGACATCATCATCACCTCGTTGACGGCGTCGACGACGACCGGCGGCACGTCGCTGATCAGCGTGCCGGTGCCGCTGTCGGTGCCGTTGGTCGGCGCGGTGTTCTACTCGCAGTCGGCGTGCCTGACGTTGGGCAACGCGCTCGGCCTCTACACGTCGAACGGCTGCAAGTCGGTGCTCGGCGGCTGATCCGGGCGCCGTGCCGGGACGGATTCCCGTCCCGGCGCGCGCCTTCGCGTCGCTGAACTTGCCGTCGACCCGCGGCAAACCCGTCCAGCGCGGATTCTCACAACGAGGCAGGTTCTTCCGGCCTTGGCGCGCCAGACCGACGCGCGGTGGCGGTCCAACGGCGACCACTACGGCGGATGGCGACCATAACCCGTGGTGATTAGCAGCTATGCGCCGCCGCGCCTGCCGTCCCGGCGGCGGCGCCTACGAACCTAGCATGCCCCATAGCCGACCTGGGGCGTATTCGCATCCCGACCGGACGCTCTAGGCTGCCGCAGGTTGAATGCTCTGGTTGCCGGCAGCGATGCTGACGCCGCAGGTCTCGCTGCTGCCTACATAGCGGCGTCAACCTCTTTCCTGTGCTGGCTCTCTCACGACAAACTTCTCCGTTTTGCGCGTCGCGCGTCGCCGCTGCCCGAGGAGGCGATCGTGACGATTGATCTGCGCTACGGCCGCGTGCCCTTCGAACGTCCGTCCGGCTGCGTGCTGGTGATCGAGGACGACGTCGCTGTCATCCGGGTCGTCGAGCGGTCGTTGCGCGCAGCCGGGTTCGAGACGGTCGCAGCGTTCGAGGGTCACGAAGGCGTCGCGCTCGCGCGCAACAAGCAGCCCGACCTCGTGCTATGCGACATCGGCATGCCCGGCATGGATGGCCACACCGTGCTGCAGCAACTTCGGCAGGATGAACGCACGCGCGACATCCCTTTCATCTTCCTCACCGGCAGCGTCGGCTACGAGGACATGCGGCTTGGCATGCGCCTGGGCGCCGATGACTACTTGACCAAGCCGTTCATGCCGAAGGACCTGGTCGAGGCGGTGCAGGCGCGCATCGCCCGCCACTGGCAGGTCACCGAGGGCATGCAGGTAAAGCTGTCGTCGATGATGGATCGTGTCGACTTCGCCGGCGCGCGCCGCACCCGCAAGATCTCGACGCTGCCCGATCGGCAAGACCTCGAGACTGCGGTTGCGACCGAGCTGGTCAGCCGCGACGCTCTGGCCCTGCCGCGCGTCGTCGCCGTTGTGCGCACCCTCGACGTCGAACGCGATTACATGCGCCTGGACCATGTCGCACTGGAAGCGCTACAGCAGCACATCGAAGAGCGGCTCACCGAGTCAACACGCCACTCGAGCGTGCCGTGCAGGGTCTGCCGACTCGTCGGTTTCGGCCGCTTCGGCCTCGTCTTCCATTTCGACGTTGGCCTCTCGGCGGCGACGACGGCGCTCAACAGCCTGCTAGAGAAGCTCCGTGCCGCGTACTGGCTGCAGGGCAGCGAGGTCTTCGTGCAGTTCTCCGCTGGCCTTGCGACCGGCAGGCTTGGTGTGACGGACCATGAAGTCGCCAACTCTGTGTCCGAGGACCTGACCCGTCTTCTCGTGCGGGCGGAGACGGCAGCGCGCCCCAATGCGGGCGAGTTGCGGCAGCATGCCGGCGTGTACCGCGAGGGTATGCACACCGAGCAAGTCGAGAGCCTGCGACTCGACACCGATCTGCACCATGCCGTGCAGCGCAAGCAGCTGCACCTCGTCTATCAGCCGCAGGTCGAGCTGGCGAGCGACGTCGTCATCGGCTTCGAAGCCCTGGTTCGCTGGGAGCACCCCGAGTTCGGCATGGTGTCGCCGACGCACTTCATCCCGCTGGCCGAGCAGAACGGCACCATCCTCCGGATCGGCGAATGGGTGTTGCGCGAGGCCTGCCGGCAATTCGCCGAGTGGCATGGCCGCGGCTTCCCCGCCGGCCGCGTCGCCGTCAACGTCTCGGCCGTGCAGATGCAGGGGGCGGACGTTCCAGCGCTCGTGCGCGCGGCGCTCGCCGAGTCCAACCTCGACCCGTCGCGATTGCAACTCGAGGTCACCGAGTCGGCGGTCCTGCACGACATGGAGCGCGCCAAGGCCGTGCTCCGAGAAGTGCGCTACATGGGCGTGTCGGTCGCGATCGACGACTTCGGCACCGGCCACAGCTCGTTGGCGTACCTGCAGCAACTGAAGTTCGACGAACTCAAGGTCGACCGCAGCTTCGTCCAGGGCATGGAATTCCACGCCGACCGCATCGCGATCGTCGAGTTGATACTCAACCTCGCCGAGAAGCTCGGCTTCGTCGTCACCGCCGAAGGCATCGAGAATGTGGCGACGCGGGACCTACTTACGAGTCGCCGCTGCCAGGTCGGCCAGGGCTACCACTTCGCGCGGCCGATGCCAGTCGCTGCGGTCGCCGGCGTCATGCAGTCGCGCCGCCCTGGCGCCTACCTGAAGGCCGCTGACCTCGCGGCCGCTCCGCGGTTGCAGCTGGCGCAGTTGCCGCAGATGCCGCCGCCCGACGCAGCGGGCGGGGCGATGCCCAGCATGGATGCTGGCTGAGATCCCGGCCGGACACGCCGATGCATGGCTTGCGATGGGCGGCGCGGTCGCCGGACCCACCAGCGGCTCGATCGAGATCGATGTGTTCCACGGCGTGGGTGGCAGGACTTCGTTAGCGTGCGGACGATAGTCGACGACAATGGATCGCAAGCCCGCGCTCGAGCGCAGCTGCGGATTCGGGGCCCGGGCCGCGCGGCGACCGCGGCTGGACGCGGCTCAACGGGCGCGGGCCGGATGCGCCGTCCGCCACGCCGCGACCGAGCGGGCGAGGTGGGCGCGCGCCGGGCCCGGCAGGCCGAAACCCTGTAGCCCGACCGGACCCGCGAAGCCCAGCGCGTCGAGCTCGGCCAGCAGGCCGGCGAGCGGCAGGTCGCCGTCGCCGAGCGGGCGGATCAGCGTCGACCAATCGGCGCCGGCGACGTCGGCGCCGTGCACGGTGACGGCGAGCAGGCGCTCGCCGCAGGCACGCAGCCGCGGCCGCAGGTCCGTCGCGTCGGTTGCGCGCAGTTCGTGGCATGGGTTGAAGCAGACGCCGAGGTGGCGGTCAGGCTCGGCGGCGAGCACGCGCATGGCATCGGTCGCGGTGGCGAGCCAGCAGCCGTGGTGGGGGTAGAGCGCGATCTCGACGCCGGTCGCGCGCGCCATCGGCAGCAGCGCGCGCAGCGCCGCGAGGGCCAGCGGGTCGCCGGCGCCGCCGTTTGCAGCGACCTCGTCGCGGTCGAGCGCCAGCCACAACTGGCCCGGACCGCCGGCGAGCGCCTGCAGCGCTTCACGCAGCGGCGCGAGACGCGGCGCCAGCGCCGAGTCAACGGTCGTCGTCGTCGCATCGGCGGCGAGCGCCGGCAGGCGCAGGACGGCGTAGGCGCTGCCGACGTCCAGGCCGCGCGCTTCGCAGGCGATGCGCGCCGTTGGCAGGTCGGCGAGGTCCCACGCGAGCCCGTCGAAGCCGAGTTCGCGCACGAGGTCGGCCTGAGCGTCGATCGCGCCGCCACCGGTGCCGGTGTGCATGGCGAAGAACGGACGTGCGCCGCCGTGCGGGCGAGACGACATCGCCGGCGCCGCTGGCGCGACGAACCAGCGGCCGTCGTCATCGGCGGCTAGCGCGAAGGCGCGGTCGCCGGCCTGCGCCCGCAGGCCCGCCGACGTCGCCGCCAACTCGACCGGCGGCGGCGTGGCGCCGTTCGTCGCCGCCGTCGGCGCGATGCGCGCGCCGTTGGCGACGAACGGCGCGACCACGCGCGCGTCGCCGGCCGCTTCCGCGCGCAGGAAACCGGCGAGCGTCGCGCGCGCGCCGAGGCGGGGATCGGCGGGGGCGGGCGCGAACGCGATTGCGTGCTGCCACGGCAGTTCGTCCGTCTCGGCGACCGCGGCGAAGCCGTGGCTCGCCAGTTCGCGCAGCATCTGCGCCTTGGTCATCGTGTGCTCGGGCTTGATCGGCACCGCCGGGTCCTCGGCGCGGAACTCGACCAGCACGACGCGGCCGCCTGGCTTGAGGGCTTCACGCACCGACTGCATCACGCGCACCGGGTGCGACAGCTCGTGGTAGACGTCGACCATCAGCACGAGGTCGCACGATGCGTCCGGCAGCATGGCGTCGTCGACGGTCGACTCGATGCCGACAATGTTCGGCAAGCCGGCGGTCTCGGCGCGCTTCTGCAGCATCACGAGGTACTGCGGCTGCAACTCGATGCCGTACACCAGGCCGTTGGGGCTGACCGCGCGCGCCAGCGGCAGCGTGTGGTAGCCATTGCCACAGCCGAGATCGGCCGCCGTCTGGCCGGGCTTCATGGCCAGCCAGCGCTGCAGCGCGACGCCGTTCTCCTCCTCTTCGCGCGTCGCCCGCAGCAACCAGCCGGCGCCGGTCCAGTGCATCGTCTGCGCGATGTCGCGACCGAGGTAGCGCGTGCGGCCGACCGGCGAGGTTTCCGGATCCTGGGCGGCGACGGCGACCGCGAGCGCGCCGGCGGCCAGGAGGACCGGAGGGAGGATGGGCATCGACAGGCATCGTACGGCCGGCGCGGGGCGGCTGCTCACTCCGCGCACCAGCTGCCCTCAGCGCTCCGCGCGCGCCTTGACGATCTCGTCGGCGAGCAAGGCGAGTCGCACCAGCTTCTGCATGACGGGGTCGGCGACCAACGGCCTGCAGCTGCGGTTCGGCCACTGATCGCGCGGTCGCTGTCCTGCTCACTCGCCGCGGCGCGCCAGCAGGCTGTCGGCGGTGTAGGCCGCCAGCCCGGTCCAGATCAGCGCGAAGCTGACCGCGCGGCCGGTGGTGAAGGGCTCGCCGTAGACGAAGATGCCGAGCAGCAACTGCACGCTGGGCGACAGGTATTGCAGCAGGCCGAGCGTCGACAGTCGGATGCGCTGCGCGCCATACGCGAACAGCAGCAGCGGCAGCGCGGTGACCGGGCCCATGCTGACCGCCAGCAGGTGGTCGGAGGCGGAGCCGTTGCCGAGCACGCCCTTGCCGTCGGCGGCGAGCCACAAGAGCCAGCCGAGCGCGAACGGCGTGAGCAGCAGCGTCTCGGCGGTCAGTGCGGTCGTGCCGGCGACCTTGCTGCGCTTGCGCAGCAGGCTGTAGCCGCCCCAACTGCCGGCGAGCAGCAGCGCGATCCACGGCAGGCCGTCGAGGTCGACGACCAGCACGGCGACGCCGAGCGCGGCGCTGCCGATCGCCAGCCACTGCGTCGGCCGCAGCGTCTCGTGCAGCACGAAGCGGCCGGCGAGCACGTTGACCAGCGGCACGAGGTAGTAGCCGAGGCTGCACTCGGTGACGCGGCCGCTGTTGACGCCGATCACGTACACGAGCCAGTTGGTCGCCAGCAGCAGCGCGGCGAGGAACGTCTGCGCGGCGCTGCGCGCGTCGGCGATCAGCGTGCGCACGCCGGCGAGCCCGCCGGTCGCGGCGAGGAGCGCCAGCAGCGCGACGAGCGCCCAGACCTGCCGGTGGGCGACGATCTCCCAGCTGTCGATGTGCTGCAGCTGCTTCCAGTACAGCGGCACCAGCCCCCAGAAGAGGTACACCGCCGAGGCGGCGAGGGCGCCGCGCGCGGCTTCGGGATGGTCGGGGGCGGTCAAGGGAAGGGCGCGAAGGCTACGCCGCTTCGCTGCGCCGTTCGCTTGCGGATGTGTCCAATGCGCGCAATGCGCCCGATGGCCGGTCAGTCGACCTTGAGCCTGGCGAGCTCGCCGGCGGCGTCCTCGGCGTAGCGGTCGCGGCAGGCCTGCTTGCAGAAGTGCATGGCATAGTCACCGACCTGCAGCGGCATCGTCGCCATGCCGTTCATGCCGAGCGCGCAGCCAGCGCAGCGGTGCACGCACTTGTCGACGGTGCCGTCCTTGGCGTCGGCGGCGGCGAGCTTGGCGATCATTTCCGGCGTGGCCGCGATGGGCGCGGCGGGCGGCGGCAATTCGGCGGTGCAGGCGGCCAGCAGGAACGCGACGAGGACGGCGAAGCAGCGCAGGGTCGTGGCCATGGCCGGGATGATACTGCGGCGGGCCGGCCGTGCCGCGTGCCGTTGGTCGCCGGCGGCCGTACGCTCGCGAGCCCGCATGCCGCCGTTGCCGCCGCCCGCCCCGCTGCCCGCCGACTTTCTGCTGTCGGTGCTGGTGCCGGTGTTCGACGAGTCGGCGACCTTGCGCGAACTGCTCGCGCGCGTGCAGGCGACCCCGCAGCGCAAGGAGATCGTCGTCGTCGACGACGGCTCGACCGACGCCACGGGCGCGATCCTGCGCGAACTCGCCGCCGCCGATCCATCGATCCGGCTGCTGCGCCACGAGCGCAACCGCGGCAAGGGGGCGTCGCTGCGCACCGCCTTCGCCGCCGCGCGCGGCGACGTCTGGCTGATCCAGGACGCCGATCTGGAGTATTCGCCGGAGGACTACCCGGCGCTGCTGCGGCCGCTCGTCGAAGGCAAGGCGCACGTCGTCTACGGCTCGCGCTTCCTCGGCAGCGGCAACGCGCGCGTCCACATCTATGTGCACTACCTCGGCAACAAGCTGCTGACCTTCCTCAGCAACCTGCTGACCGGCCTCGGCCTCACCGACATGGAGACCTGCTACAAGGCCATGCGCCGCGAGGTCGGCGAGCGCCTCGCCATCCGCAGCGACGACTTCGCCGTCGAGCCGGAGCTGACGGCGAAGTTCGCGCGTCTGCAGGTGCGGCTGGTCGAGGTGCCAGTGCGCTACGCCGGCCGCGCCTTCGCCGAAGGCAAGAAAATCACCTGGGTCGACGGACTGCGGGCGCTGTGGGCGATCGTGCGCTTCCGGTTCTTCGCTTGACCGATGGCGAACGCGCGCCGCCCGGCGGCAGCCACGCCGCTGATCCAGATCAAGCGGTCGACGCCGGCAGCCGTACGGTCGGCACTCGGTTCGGGAGGCGTGGGCGCGGGCATGGCGACGCGCTCATAGCGTTGGCAAGCCGGCTCGGCTAGAGACCGGACGCAGCCGGCGCTATGCACTAGAGTCCGCAACCCGACGGCCGCGACTCGACAAGCTGTCAAGCCGCTTCGGACCCACTCCGTACTCACCGCCGATGGCTAGGATCGTACTGATCGACGACGAGATGCGTTCGCAGCAGACGCTGGCGCGCTTCTTGGAGCAGCAGGGCCACACGGTTTACCGGGGCAGCAGCTTTCACGCTGTCGACGAGCACCTGCACCCTGGGTGCTTCGAGGTTCTGATCTCCGACATCGTCATGCCGGAGTTCGACGGCCTGCAGGTGCTGCGCGAGGTCGCCGAGGTCCGGCAGTGCCACGAGCCGGTCATCCTGGTCACCGGCGAGCCCAATTTGCAGACCGCGTCCGAGGCGGTGCGCCGCGGCGCCTTCGACTACATCAGCAAGCCGGTCACCAAGGACCGCCTCCTCGAGGTCGCCGCCCGCGGCCTGCGCCACGTGCAGTTGCTGCGTGAGCGCGACCACGCGCGTCAGGTGGAGATGCAGGTGCTGCGCAACCTCGCTTCGCTCGGCGAGTCGGCCTCGGTGCTCACGCACGAGATCCGCACGCCGATCACCAGTTTGCGGCACGCGCTGCGCGCCGTCGGCGAGAAGCTCGGCATCGACGACCGCGTGCTGATCGAAGAGTTCATCGCCAACCTCAACAGGATCGAGCGCATGCTCGGCCAGACCCTGTCGTTCGCGAAGCCGCTCAAAGTGCAGCGCCACGACGTCGCGCTGGGCCAGCTGGTCGCGCGCGCCGTCAGGGACGTAGCTCGCTTGCCGAATTGCTCGGACATGTCGACCGCCACGCGGATCCCGGAGGGCATGCGCCTGTTCGTCGACGGCCAGCTGTTCGGCGAGGTGGTCACCAACCTCCTGCACAACGCCGCCGAGGCCTGCAACGGCAAGGGCCACGTCGAGGTGACCGCATTGGTCTACAACGGCCGCCTCGTCCTCGACGTCGCCGACGACGGTCCCGGCGTGCCGCCCAACATGGTCGAGGAGATCTTCAAGCCGTTCCGTAGCCTCAAGGAGTACGGCACCGGCATCGGGCTCGCCCTCTCCCGCAAGGTGGTCGAATCGCACGGCGGTACAATCACCCTGCAGCCGCAGACCGGCGGCGGTGCATGCTTCCGCGTCGAACTGCCGCCGGAGGCGGTGTTGGCTAACGGGACCGTGCCGACGGGAGAGCAGTCATGACCGACAAGCAGCCGATCTCCATCCTCCTGGTAGACGACCAGGCCATCGTGCGCGCGGCCTTCAAGTCGCTGCTCGAGCGGATTTCGCACTTCAAGGTCGTCGGCGACGCGCCCGACGCGCGGCGCGGCATCGAGCTCGCCAAGCAGACCAAGCCGGACATCGTCATCCTCGACATCACGATGTCCGGCATGTCGGGCATCGATGCCGTCGGCCCGCTGAAGAAGGCCTCGCCGCACACGCGCGTGTTGATGGCTTCGCAGCACGAGGGCATGAAGTTTGTGCAGCAGGCGTTGCAGGCCGGCGCCGACGGCTACCTGTCGAAGGACAGCGAGCCGGAGGAGCTGGCGCTGGCGATTGAATCGATCCGCCGTGGCGACAGCTACCTGTCGCCCAAGGTCGCCAACGGCATCATGGCGCGCGCCGTCCGCGGCGAGGTTCCGACGACCAACGACAGCGGCGCGCTGTCGGTGCTGACACCGCGCGAGCGCGAGGTGTTCCAGTTGCTGGCGCTCGGCAAAGCCAACAAGGAGGTCGCGGCGATGCTCAGCCTGTCGCTAGGCACGGTGAAGAAGCACCGCGAGAACCTGCAGCGCAAGCTCGACTGCCACTCCGCCGCGGAGCTGGCGCGCCTCGCGATCCGCGAAGGCCTGCTGAGCGTCTGATCGCCGGCGTCGGTCAACTGTCCGACGCAGGGCCAGGAGCTCGGCGGTCGCGCCAGGACCCGAGAAGCAGCCGCAGCCTCAGCCCGGCTTGCGCACCGTCAGCGCCGGGCAGGCGAGGCGCACGACGCGCTCGGCCGTGCTGCCGAACAGCGCGGGCTCGAGATCGGTGTGGTCGTGTTCGGCCTTGGCGCTGCGCGCGAGGTCGCAGGCGTACGCCACCGCGTCGGCGGCGGTCGGCGAGAAGTCGGTCGGGCAGACGATGCGGTGGAATAAGGGCATGTGGAGGGGGGCCCGCTGGGTCCTTCTACCCATGCCATCGGCGCGGCGCGGTCGGCGGCGAATACGGACTTCGGCCGGTTCGGGCGGCGCACTATCCTCGCCGGCGATGGATCTCGAACCGCTCGGCATCGTGCCCCCCGACAGCGACGGCCAACCCGGCCACGACGTCATCGTCCAGGGCATCGAGGCGCTGCTCGAGGAGGACAAGCTCGAGGAGGCGATTGAGGCCGCGCAGGACGCTCTGGCCGCCGGCGAAGGCAACGTCATCGACCTCACCTTCCTGCTCGGCGATGCCTACCTCGGCATGGGCAAGGCCAAGGAGGCCGAGGCTCAGTTCCGCGCCGTGCTCGAGCACGACCCCGACTGCCCGTCATCGCGCTGCTGGCTGGCGCTGAGCCTGTTCCTGCAGTGGCGCTTCGACGAGGCCGAGATGGCGGTGAAGCTCGCGCGCGAGGTTCCCGATGCGCTCGCCGACGCCGACGTCGTCCACGGCGCGCTGCTGGAGCGCCGCGGCCGCTTCGACGAGGCCGAACCGTTCTTCCTGCGCGCCGCGGCGGCGCAGCCGGACAAGTACTCGCCGCCGGTCCGCATGACGCGCGAGGGCTTCGATCGCGAGGTGCGCAAGGCTGCGCGCAAGTTGCCTCGGCAGTTCCGCCAGTGCCTCGACCGCGTGCCGGTGATCGTCCAGGACGTGCCCGAGGCCTTCCTCGCCGAGGGCGAGGACCGCGACGAGGTCGCGCCGGACATCCTCGGCCTCTTCGATGGCGTGGCGCTGCCGGAGACCAGCGAGTTCGACCTGCCACCGACGCGGCCCAATCGCATCTACCTCTTCCAGCGCAACCTCGAGCGCGCGGCCAAGGATCGCGACGACCTCGTCGACCAGATCCGTATCACGCTCTACCACGAGCTCGCGCACTACCTCGGCTTCGACGAAGAGGACATGGACGAGATGGGCCTTGAGTGAGGCCCGGCGGCCGCGGCCGCGCCGGCTCAGCGGGCGTCGGTCTTGACCGTCTCGCCGACGTACGTCATCAGCGCGCGCAACTCGTCGTAGTCCTCGTGCTTGAGGCGGAACCACGTGTTGCACAGCCAACCCTTGTCGAGACCCTTCGTCGGCGTGCCGGCCGGCGGCAGCGCGTGCTCGTAGAGGTGCGGCCCGACGCGCGCGAGCGCTTCCTGCACGCCGCGGTGGCCGGCGATCACGCCGTCGCGGCTCGGCCGGATCTGGATCGAGCCGACGGCGTAGCGGCGCGACGGCTGCTGCTCGGCCGCACGGCCGAGGATCGCCAGCGCCCACTCGCGGTAGACGTCGAACTCATTGCCGACGCCGTGCATGTCCCAGATCTTCTCGCCCGCCGGCCGGGCGCCGATCTCGGAGAACTTCAGGCCCTTGGGGCCGAAGAACCACTCCATGTGCGCCGCGGCCGAGCGCAGGCCCAGCGCGTCGACGACCACGCGGTTCATCGCCCGCAACTCCTCGTAGCCGCCGCGTTCGATTCGGTTGGTCACCGCGATCTGCGGCGAGATCCAGCGCTGTTGCGCGGTTTCGAGGCAGCCAGGGAAGTAATGCGCCGCGAACTCCAGGCGGATGCCCTCGGGCCCGCACAGCGTGTCGAAGAAGCCCTCGTGGCCCTCGACGAACTCCTCGAGCGCGATCGGCTGCGCCGCAGTCGGTTGCAGCGTCTTAAGCGCGGCGCGCAGTTCGCCGGCGTCGGCGCAGCGGAACGTCGCCAGCGTGCCGAAGCCGGCGACCGGCTTGGCGATCACCGGGTAGCCACAGCGCTCGGTGAACGCCAGCGCCTCGGCCTCGCTCGCCGCCGACGCCGACTGCGCGCATGGCACGCCGCGCGCGCGCAGGAATGCCTTCATCGCCACCTTGTCGCGGCACAGCCGCGCCGTGCGCAGCGGCAGGCCGGGCGCGCCGAGCGCCTCGCGCAACGCCGCCGCCGGCTCGACCAGCGGCTCGTCGATCGTCTCGACGCGGTCGAAGACCGGTTTGCCGAGCTCGCGCGCCAACCGCAGCAGTTCGCTGGCGTCGAGCAGCTTGTCGGTTGCGCGGTACGCGGCGAGCAGCGGCTTCAGCGTTGGCGACAGCCTGTCCGGCGCGCCGATCCCGATCGCCGACACTCGGCAGCCGAGCGCATGCAGCGCGCGGACGAAGCCGTGGTTGTAGACGTGCGTGTCGGGCGCCAGGAACAGGACGTGCATCGCGGGCCGCAGATCATGCCGACGTGCGTGCGGCCGCGAAAGCGCGTCGCGCGGCGCTCAGATCGGCTCGGGCCGCGGCGCGACCTTGCCGCCGCGCACCGTCAGCACGAGCGACATCGGCCCGTCGTTGCTCGCTTCGACGCGCATGCTGGCGGCAAAGCGCCCGGTCGCCACTGACAGGCCGGTGGCGGCGAGTTGGTCGGCGACGCGGCGGTACAGCGCGTCGGCGAGCGCCGGCGGCGCGGCGGCGGTGAAGTCCGGGCGGTTGCCGTGCCGCAGTTCGGCGGCGAGCGTGAACTGGCTGACGACGAGGCAGCCGCCACCGGCGTCGCCGACGGCGAGGTCGGTCGGCGTGCGACCGGGGAAGACGCGCAGGCCGGCGATCTTGCGCGCCGTCAGGTCGGCGTCCGCCTCGCTGTCGCCCTGTTCGACGCCGACGAACAGCAGCAAGCCGCGTTCAATGGCGCCGACGGTTTCGCCATCGACGACGACGCGAGCGGCGGCGACGCGTTGCACGAGCGTGATCACGCCCTGGACGCTACGCGCTGCCGCCGCGGTAGGCGAGGGGCGCGCGGCGCAGTCGCTGCGCACCTGGATCTTCGTCGGGTTGCGATGCCCGGAACGGAGTGGCGGCTGGTGTCGGCGAGCTGAGTCTGCGCACGTTCGATGGTGGCCTGCGGCCGTAGGTCGCGGAACGCGCGCACGAGACTGCGCAGCTGGCGGAGCGCGACGCGCGCGGTCACTGCGCCGCTCAGGCCGATCGCCGTTGCCGCGAGGTCGTCGGCGCCGGCGGCGGCGCGGATCTGGGTTCGTCGGGAAAGGAAATCACGTTATGCGTCAGGGCGCTACGAGCTGCGGGCGGCGACCGAACAGCTGCGCGAACCACTCGCCCTTCTCTTCCACGGCGCGCGCCTCGAGCGTCAATCGCGTGCGGTCGCCACCGGCGAGGATTGGCCGAAGCTCCATGCTGCCTTCGCGGACCTGCACGCTGACGCCGCGCACGACCGCGGCGTGCTGGCGGTCGAGCGCGTCGGCGAGACGCAGCAACGCCGTCAGCCGTTCAACCAACGTCCGGTCCTTGCGCCGCAGCTGCATGAAGTCCTCGTGGTCGCGTTGCGGCGGCGCCTTGCGGTGGTAGCGCGCCAGCATGCCGACGATGTGGCGCTCCTCGTCGCTGAGGCCGACCAGCTCGCTGGCGGCGATCAGGTACTGCGAGTGCTTGTGGTGGCCGTCGTTGTTCACGCTGACGCCGACGTCGTGCAACAGCGCCGACGCCTCGAGCAGCACGCGGGCGCGGCCACCGAGGCCGTGCAGTTCGCGCGTCTGGTCGAAGATCTGGCGTGCCAGCGTGCACACCGTTTCGGCGTGCCCGGCCTCGTAGTGAAAGCGACGGCCCATCGCGCGGCAGGACGACAGCACGGCGTCAACGTGGTTCTCGGCGGCGAAGGCGTCGACGCGACCCTGCAGGCACTCGGCGAGCAGGCCGTCCTTGATGCCGACGCGCGGCACCAGCACGCGGTCGACGCCGGCGAGCTCGCCGAGGTGCGTGTAGACGATGCCGGCAGGCACGATGGTGTCGGCGCGGTCGGGCTTGAGACCGCGCTTCTCGACGCGCTCGGGCACCGGCATGCTGGCGAGTTCCATCACCTCGGCTTGCAGGTCGGCGAGCGCGTGTGCCTCGACGCCGTCGGCCTTGCGTGCGGGTCTCTTCAACGCGGCGAGGTCGGCGAGGCTCTCGACGTTGCCGCCGACTGCGACGTAGCGATCCACGCGGCGCGTCACGAAGCGGTCGGCGATGCGGTGGTCGAGGCTGCGCAGGTGACGCAGCAGCAGTTCGACAAAGCCCTCGCGCTCGCCTCCGGCGCCGGTGTCGCGTTCGCGTAGCGCCTGCAGCATCCGCAGAGCGCCGAGCCGGTAACTGTCGGCGCTGACGACCTGCCCGTCCTCGACGTGCACGACTTCGACCGAGCCGCCGCCGACATCGACCAGCAGCGAGTGGCCCTTGCGCAGGTCGACCTTGCTCTCGACGCCGAGTTTGAGCAGATAGGCCTCCTGCGTGCCGGAGATCACCTCGATTTCGATGCCGGCGGCGTCGCGAACTTGGTCGATCAGCAGGTCGCGGTTGCGCGCGTCGCGCATCGCCGAAGTCGCGATCGCCCGCACGCGCTGCGCGTCGTGGCGGTCGCAGGTCGCGCGGAAGCGCCGGAAGGCGTCGACGACCTCGGCCAGCGTCGCCTCGGGAATCTGGCCGGTATGGAAGACGTCGTGGCCGATGCGTACCGCGAGGCGGTGGCTCTCGAGCACCGCGGTCGCGCCCGCCGTCGCTTCGGCGACGAAGAATCGGATCGCGTTCGATCCCATGTCGACGATGCCGATGCGCTGCGGTGCCGTCATCCGGCGCGCACGGTAGCCGCTTGGACGCGCGGCGGAAGCGGCTTGCCGCTTGTCGTCGCGCTAGGATCGTGCCGATGACCGCCCCGGCCCCCAAGGACCCGCCGCCCGAAGACCTCTCCAGCACGCTGCGGCACGTCCGCGCGGTGCAAGGCGACGACGACGCGACGCTGTCGTGGGGCAACCTGCAGGACAAGGTCGTGAAGTGGGTCGCCGACGCCGCCTACGGCGTCAACTTGCCGGTCGACAAGGGCCTCGAGGACCTGACGCAGGAAGTGCTGTTGCAGGTCTTCCGCGACATCCACGAGTTCCAGGTGCAGCCCGGCGCGTCGTTTTCCGGCTGGGTGAAGACGATCGCCGACCGCAAGCTCAAGGACTTGTGGCGCCGCACCCGCGCGAAGAAGCGCGGTGGCGGTCGCCAGAAGCACCTCGGCGACTTCGATGAGACCGGCGGCCGCGAGCGCTTCGCCGACGAGAAGACGCCGCGCAACAGCATGCTGGTCCGCTTCGGCGAGCTGAAGGACGCGCTGCGCACAGCCCTCGATCAGCTCAGCGACAAGCACAAGATCGTGCTCGAGATGCGACTCTTCCAGGGCAAGAGCTTCGCCGAGATCATGCCGCTGCTCGGCTACGACAAGGAGGTCACCGTGCGCTCGCTGCACCTGCGCGCGCTGACGCGGCTTCAGGAGTTGATGAAGCCGTTCGACGCCTGAGGGCAGGCGACGCGGCGGCTCAGACCGGGCCGATGAGTAGTTCGAGCACGCGCTCGAGCAGATCTTCGTCGATCGTCTCGCCGCCGCCGGCCTTCTTCGGCTCGGGCGCCGGCGCCTTGCCCTCGCCACCCGTCGCCGGCTCGGCGTCCTGGCCGTCGGCCTTGCGCGCGCGCACGGCCTTCGGCGCCTTCGCAGGCGGGGTTTCCTGCTGTGCCTGCGGCGCCGGCACGACCTCGAGCACGGTCTCGTCGCCGCCGCCATTGCGCATGCGCGTCATCGGCGTCACCTGCAGCTTCGCCGTGTCGCCCTGCACGTGGATGTGCACTTCGCAGTTCTCGATGTTCAGCGAGCCGCCGCCGGCGAGCGGCAAGACCATCGACTTCGTCGCCGCTGCGGGCGCGATCGGCACGGCGGCGCCCTTCGGCGGAATCTGGGTCGGCCGCTTGTCAGCGAAATGGCCGGCTGCCGCCTGCTTGCCGCCGGCCAGCGCCTGCCTGGCTTCCGCGAGCGCCTTCTTCAGCGCCTCGTTCTCCTGGCGCAGCTTGGCCATCTCGTCCGTGAGCCGCTGCAGGCGCTCTTGCGCGACCTCGACCTTGCCGCCCTGCGGCTCCGGGTCCTGGCGCTGGCCGCGCGCGATGTCAGCCATCACCTGCGCGCGCAGCTTCTCGATCTCGCGTCGCTCGGCGGCGAGGCGCTCGATGGCCTCCATGCGTCCGTCTTCGCTGCGGCGCTCGCCCTGTTGGCGCGCCATCTGCTGGCGCAGCTCGCCAGTCTCGCGTTGCGCCTGCTCGAGCGCGCGTCGCAGCTCCTGAATCTGGCGCTCGGCGTCGCTGCGCATGCGTTCGCTGTCGCGGGCGCGGTTCTCCATCTCGCCGCGCGCGTCGGCGAACCGGCGCTCGAAGTCGGCCAGACGCGCGCGCGCCTCTTCGAGCGCCTTGCTGCGGTTCTGGTCCTCCTGCTTCGCCTTTGCCATCGCCTCCTCGACGCGTTGCTTGGCGGCGACCTCGACGCGCTCGGCCTTGGCCCGCGCCTCGTCGAGCACGCGCTTCATCTCGGCCATCGCCTGGTCGTTGGTCGCCTTTGCGTCCTTGCCGGCTTCCTGCGCGGCCTGCTGCGCGCGCATCGACTCGTCGAGGCGGTTGAGCTTCTGCTCGAGCCGAGTGACCGAGTTCTGCAGCGCCTTGCGTTCCTCCTGCGCGCGGCAACCGACGAGGCCGAGCAATAGCAGCGAGACGGGCACGACGAGGTTTCTGTGCATGGTGGTGGTGGCTCCGCTACAACGGCACAACGCCGTGCGAGGCATGGTATCGCCCGCGCGGCACTCCAAGAACGTCGTCATCATGCGCGTGCAGAGATTCCTCGCGTCGGCCTGGGCCTCGGTCCACGGTCCGCACGATCCGCGGCGGTTGTGGGTCAGCGCCCTCGAAGCCCGCTTCGCCGGCCTCGCCGCGTCGCCCGGGCCGCGGGCGGTCGATTGGTCGGCGCTCGCCGCCGCGGCCGCAGACCTGCCGGCGCAGTTCGGCGCGGTGCGCGCCGTCGATCCGCTGGTTGGGCCTGCGCCTGCGGTTGGGCTCGGCGCTGCCAAGGACGGCGAGCGGCTCGCCGCCGCGAAGGCAGTGCAACACGCGATTGCGATCAGCCGCATCGTCGACTGTCCACTCGTCGTGCTCGACCTCGGCGTCGTGCCGGTTTTCGGCGAGATCGCGGACGAAGACCTCGGCGATCCGCAGGTGTCCTGGAGCAAGGAACGCGTCGACGCCCTGCTCGCGCGCCGCAAGGTCGGCCGCAACGCCGCCGTCGACCGGGTCTGCCGCGAAGTCTTCGCGCTGACCAGGGCATTTCCGGACGTCGCCTTTTGCCTGACCCAGAGCCGCAGCCTGCGCGCGGTCGCCGACGTCGACGCGCTGCAGGACGTCTACGAGGACCTGGCGCCCCAGCGCGTCTACTACTGGCACGATGGCGCCCTTGCGGCGCGGCGTGCCCAGGTCGGCCTCGAGGCCCAGGGCGAGTGGCTGGAGAGTTTTGGTAACCGACTTCGCGGCATGACTTTAGGAGATGCTGGCCCGAGTGGGATATACCTGCCGCCCGGCGCTGGCGGCGTCGACTACGCGTTGCTCGCCAGCTACGCGCCCAAGAGCGGCCACCCGATTCCGGGCGTCGTCGAGCTCGACGCTTCGATCCCGCCGACCGAAATGCCGGGCATCCGCTCCTGCCTCGACAAGTTCGGCCTCTGAACGCAGGTTCCCGGTGCTGGCGAACGATGCCTGCCGCGTAAGGCCCCGTCGCAGCCTACGCTACCACCATGTCCACCACCCCGCTGGCGCCGCCAGCTGCGCGTCCGGCCGGGGACGGCCGCGCGGCGGCGCTGCGTGAACTACTGCGCTCGCGCAAGCGACTGCTGGTGCTGACGCACAACAATCCCGACCCCGACTCGCTCGGCGGCGCTGCCGGCCTACAGGAATTTGCGCGGTCGGTTGGCGTGGCCAGTCGCCTGGCGATCGCCGGCAAGATCCTGCGCGCCGAGAACCAGGCGATGGTGCGCGAACTGGGCCTCGTGCTCGACCGCGTCGAGGATCTCCAGATCGCTGACTTTGACTGCGTCGCGTTCGTCGACACGCAGCCGGGTTTCGGCCACACGATCGTGCCGGCGGGCGTGCGCGTCGACATCGTCATCGACCACCACGTCTGCGCCGAGGGCAGGCTCGGCGCCGCCGACTGCGCCTTCTTCGACGTGCGCACTGACGCCGGCGCCACCTCGTCGATCGTCGGTGGCTACCTGCTGGCGGCCGGCGTGACGCCGTCCTCGCAGATCGCCACGGCGCTGGCTTATGGCATCCGCACGGACACCGCCGATCTGTCGCGCAACGTCAGCCCGTTGGACCTCGCGGTCTGGGACTACCTGTCGCCGCATATCGACCGCCAGAAGCTGGCGGCGATCACGAACCCGCGTCTGCCGGTGCGCTACTTCGAGGCGCTCAAGCAGGCGCTGTCGAAGGTGCGCCTTTACGACGGCGTGACCCTCTGTTCGCTCGGCCGTACAGCCAGCGCCGAGATGGTCGCCGAGGTCGCCGACATGCTGTTGCGGATGGAGGGCGTGCGCGCCGTGTTCTGCGGCGGCCTCGTCGGCGCGCAGTACCACGTCTCGGTGCGCACCGAACTCGGCGGCGATGCCTGGGCGCTGATCCGCGCCGGTATGGATGGCGCGGGCGGCAGTTGCGGCGGCCACGGCTCGGTGGCCGGCGGCGCCATCCCGATGGAAGGGGCCGACACCCGGGCGCTTCGCCGGCTCGAACGCCGGCTCGAACGCAATGTCCTCCATGCCATGGGGGTCGCTGGCGGCAACGCTGCGATCCTCGGCGATCGCGACGACTGACGGCGGGCGACTGGCCGACCGCTGGACGCCATGAGGTTGCCTTCTGGCGTATGCTGCGTATTGCTCCGACCTCGTATGCGTCCGCTCGCCGTTCTCTTGCCGCTGCTCGTCGCCGCCTCCGCCGTGCCGACACCGTTGTGTCTGTCCGTGCCGCGGTCGCAAGCGGCGCTGTCGTCGCTGCGCGCGACCCAGTTCGTGCCCAACCTCGGCCAGTGGGACGAGTCGGCGCGTTTTGGCGTGTTCGGCGACGCGATGGGCTGGCTGCACGATGACGGCTTCAGCGTGCGGCTGGAGCGCTGGTCGGCGCCGGCCGCGGCTGGCGCGCCGACTGCGGCCGTGCGCAGCGCCGCCGGTTGCGTCGTCCGCACGCGTTTTCTCGGCGCGGCGAACCCACGCTTCGAGACCGACGGCCTCTTGCCGACGCGCCGCAACTTCCTCGTTGGCGCGGACCGGTCGCGCTGGCGCACCGATGTGCCGGCGCACGAACGCGTGACGATGCGCGACGTCTACGCCGGCGTCGACGTGCAATTCCGGCCGCTGCCCCAAAGCCGTGCCGGCGTGTTCGAGTACGATCTGCTGCTGCAGCCGGGCGCCGACCTCGGCGCGTTTGCGGCGCGCTGCGAAGGCGTTGACCGCCTCGCGATCGACGCGGTTGGCCGCCTGTGCGCGACGGTGCGCACCGACGACGGCGAGCAGACGCTTGTGCAGGAGGCGCCGATCGCCTGGCAGGAGACGGCCGCGGGGCCGCAACCGCTGCGCGTCGCATTCCGCCTGCTCGACGCGCGCACGTTCGGCTTCGACGCCCCCGATCGCGATCCGGCGCTCGCCGCCGTCGTCGATCCGGGCGTGTTGTGGAGCACACTGCTCGGCGGCGGCCTCAGCGACCGGATCAACGGCATGCGCTGGCGCGACGGCTTCGGCATCTGGGTTGGCGGTTGGGCCAGTTCCACCGACTTCCCGACGACGCCGGGGTCGTACCGCGTCACCGGTGGCTACGACGCGTTCGTCGCGCGCTGCAACGACGCCGGCTCGGGATTGATCTACGCGACGTACCTCGGCGGCAGCAGCTCCGAGGAGGTGCGCGGACTCGACCTCGGTCCCGGTGACACGCCGACGGTGGTGGGCTACACGCGGTCGGCCAACTTTCCAACGACGGCCGGCGCGCTGCGTCCGAGCTACGGCGGCTCCAGCCCGTTCCTCGACATCGGCGACGGCTTCATCGCGCGCCTCGCTGCCAACGGCAGCGCGCTGCTCGCCGCGACCTATGTCGGCGGCATGTTCGACGACGTGCTTGAGAGCGTGTGTGTCGACAACATCGGCGACGCCTACGTCGGCGGCTGGAGCAGCTCGCCCAACATGCCGACGACCGCTGCAGCCGTGCAGCCGGCAATCTCCGGCGTCGCCGGCGCGCAGACTGACGGTTACTTCGCTCGCGTCGCCGCCAACTGCCAGTCGTTGGTCTACGGCACCTACTGCGGCGGCCAGTTCAACGACCAGATCATGTCGCTCGATCGCGACCCGACGACTGGCCACGTCGTCGGCGTGGGCTGGTCGATGAGTTCCGACTATCCGACGACGCCCGGCGTCGTGCGTCCGACGTTCCTCGGCTTCGTCGACGCCGTCGTCACACGCCTGAACGCGGCGGGCTCGGCGTACTCGTTCTCGACGTACATGGGCGGGCTCGACTTCGACTACGGCTACTGCGGCCGCTTCGCCGCCGACGGCTCGGTCTGGCTCGGCGGCACGACGCAGTCCCTCAACTATCCGCTCACGGTCAATGCGCCGCAGACGACGTTCGGCGGCGAGCGCGACGGCTTCGCCATGCGTCTCACGGCCAACGGTCAGGCGATCGCGTTCTCGACCTTCCTCGGCGGCCCCGGCCGGGATGCCATCCGCGCCATCGACGCCGAGGGCAGTAGCGTCGCGGTCGTCGGCGAGTGCGGCGACGGCTTCCCGGTCACCCAGGACGCGGCCGAGCCGACGTTCGGCGGCGGCACGATCGACGCCTTTCTCGGCTACCTGACGGCCAACGGTTCGTCGCTGGCCTACGCGACGTACCTTGGCGGCAGCGGCCAGGACATGATGACGGCAGTTGATCTCAACGCTGCGGGCCGGATCGTCGTTACCGGACGCACGTTCTCTGCCGACTTCACGGCGACCCAGGGAGCGTTCCAGCCGGACCTGCTCGGCGCCGAAGACGGCTTCATCGTCAAGTTCGACATGCTGTCCACGCTCGGCAACGAAATCATCGTCGCCAGCAATCCGGTCGTCGGTCCGATCGTCGTGCCGGCGGGCGAACACGAACTCCTCGTGTGTACGGTGTCGAACGCCGCCCTCCGCGACGCCGTCATCGACGCCGTGCGGGTGTTCATCGGCGGCGCGGGCGACGCACTGGCGACCTTGCGCGATGTGCGCTTTCAGTGCGAGGTCGTCGGCAGCGGCGAACCGTGGGCGACCGTCGCGACCGTGCCGTTCTGGACCGTCGACGGCGGCGACACTTCGGTGGCGTTCGCCGGGTGCGTCGTGCCAGCCAGCGGCTCGATCCGCCTGCGCATGCAAGGACGCCTCGTCGCCGATGCCGCCGGTCGGCCGGTCGAGATTGCGGCGGCGATCGTCGATCGCGATGCCTGGACCGTGCGATTGGACGGTTTCGGCGGCGGCATTCCGGCCGGCGTCAGCGGCGTCGGCCGCGCCGAGGGCCGCGCGCTGGTCGTCGGTCGGCTGCCCGGCGACTTCGATGGCGACGGCGTCGTCACGGTCGCCGATCTGCGGCGTCGCGTCATCGGCCAGGACGGTCCTGGCGCGCTGGCGGCCGATTGCGACGGCGACGCCGTGCTGACGCCTGTCGATCTGCAGGCGGCGCGCGGGCTCGTGCTCGGCCGTGCCACGTCGTTCGACGCCGCGCCCGCGGCGCCGCGCCGCGCGTGGCGGACGCTCCGCTGCGTCGGGCTCGCCGCGCCGGTCGTGGCGACGCTCGCGGGTCAGCCGGTGACGGTGGGCGCGGTGACGGCGCGCGAATGCGCCGTGTTCGTGCCGGTGGACGCGCCCGTCGGCGCGCAGACGCTTCGCCTTGTCGGCCCCAACGGCGCAGTCGTCGCGTTGCAGGCCTACGTGCAATGACGCCGCGCGTCCTGCTGCTCGGCGGCCTCGATCCGTCCGGCGGCGCGGGCATCACGCTGGATGCGGCGGTCGTCGGCGCGCACGGCGGCGCGCCGCTGCCGATCGCGGTGGCGCTGACCGAGCAGGGCTTCCGCGGCTTTCGCCGCGCGCACGCCGTGCCGGTGGCGCAGTGGCGCGGCGCGCTCGACGCCGTGCTCGCTGATGGACCGGCGCACGCGATCAAGATCGGCTTCGTGCCCGACGTCGCGACGGCGCGAGCGCTTGGCGAGGCGCTGGCGGCGATCGCGGCGACGGCCCCGCTCGTTCTCGACCCGGTGCTGTCGGCGACCGCTGGCGGCTACGCGGCCGCCGACGCGCTCGCCGCGGCGCTGCGCGAAGGCCTCGCGGCGCGCGCGGCGCTGGTCACGCCCAATCTGCCGGAGCTCGCGCTGCTGGCCGGCGGCGATCCGCGCGCGCTGCTCGCCATCGGCGCCCGCGCCGTGCTGGCGAAGGGCGGCCACGGCGAAGGCGCGCACAGTGAGGACGTCCTGTGGACTGCGGGCGAGCGCCGCAAGTACGCGCGCCTGCGCCTGCCGACCGGCCGCGTGCGTGGCACCGGCTGTGCGCTCGCGAGCGCGATCGCCGTCTGCCTCGCGCGCGGCACCGACATCGGCGATGCCTGCGCCGCAGCGGGCGATTGGCTGCACCGGCTGCTCGTCGCGCTCGGTCCGGCGCCGGCCGGCGATCCGACGCGCACGCTGTCGTTCGACCGCTTGGCGCCCTGACTGTCCGCGCCCGCGTCAGTCGCCGCGGCCGCCGGCGAACATCGCCGTCAGAAGCGCCGCAAAGCGTTCGACGACGACGTGGCGGCGCACCTTCATCGTTTGCGTCAGCAGGCCGTTCTCCGCCGTCATCGGCTGGGCCAGCACGCGAAAGGCCGCGACGCGGTCGCAAGGGCGAATGCCGTTGTCGCGCACCAGCACGCGGTCGAGCTCGCGCCGCAGCAGCGTATGTACCTCGCGGCCCTGCAGTTCGCCGTCGCGGATGTCCCACTGCGCGCGCGGGATCGCCTGCTCGAGCCGCTCGGCGCGCGGCACCAGCAGCGCGCCAAGCGCCTTCTGGTCCTGGCCGAGCACGACCGCCTGCTCGATGAGCGGTGAGGTCTTGATCACCGCTTCGACGGGCTCGGGCTCGACGTTCTCGCCGCCGGCGAGCACGATGGTGTCCTTGGCGCGGCCGGTGATCCACACGTTGCCGGCGGCGTCGACGTGGCCTAGGTCGCCCGAGCAGAACCAGCCGTCGGCAGTCAGCACCTCGGCGGTGCGCTTGGGATTGTCGTAGTAGCCGCGCATCACCTGCGGACCGTGGATCCACAGCACGCCGGTCTCGCCGACGGCGCAGCGCGCGCCATCGGCGCGGCGGGCTTCGATCTTCGTCTGCGGCAGCGGCGGGCCGATGTGGCCGGCCGTGCGCTGCTGGGGCAGGCGCACGGACGCGACCGGACTGGTCTCGGTGAGGCCATAGCCGTTCTTCAGCGGCAGCCCGAGCCCGAGCAGCGTCTCGTCGACGTGGCGCGGCAGCGCGCCGCCGCCGCTGACACACAGCCGCAGCCGGCCACCGAGCGTCGCGCGCACCTTCTTGAGCACGATGCGATCGAGCACGGCGTGCGCCGCGCGCTGGCCGAGGGTGGCGCGCCCGCCGCCGACCGCGCGCGACAGCGTCAGCGCCGCGCGCAGCAGCTTGCCCTGCAGACCGGTGAGCTTCTGCGCGTGGCCGACGAGCCCGTCGTGCAGCATCTCCCAGATGCGCGGCACGGCGGCGAAGACCGTTGGCTTGACGCCGGCGAGGTCCTCCTTGATGCGACGGCGGTCGGTGTAGACCAGCTGCGCGCCCGTTGCGAGCGCGAGGTAGTCCATGATGCGCTCGTACATGTGCCACGCCGGCAGCGCCGACAGGAAGCTGTCAGTGGCGGTGACGTCCAGCACGTCGGTCACGACCGCGACGTTGGTCAGCACGTTGCGGTGGGTGAGCATCACGCCCTTGGGCTCGGCTGTGGTGCCGCTGGTGTAGACGATCGTCAGCAGGTCGTCGGGCGTCACTGCGGCGCGCGCGGCGGCGAGTTCGTTCGCGCGCGCGGCGAGCGCGTTCGCGCCGTCGCGCAGCAGGTCGCCGAGCGCTTGCGCGCCCGCGACCTCGGTGCGGTCCTGCATGACGATGATGGCGCGCAGCGCCGGCAGGTCGCCGCGCAGGGCCAGCAGTTCCCGCGCGACGCGGTCGTCGTCGGCGAACGCGAGCGAGCAGCCGCTGTGGCGCAGCAGGAACTGCAACTCCTTCGGCGTGGTGTCGACGCCGCGCGGGACGCTGACCGCGCCGAGGCTGGCGAGCGCCTGATCGACGAGCAGCCATTCGCAGCGGTTCTCGGCGACGAGCCCGACGCGATCCCCGCGCCGCACGCCGAGGCCGACCAGCGCTGTCGCGAGCGCGTCAATGTCCGCTACGAGAGCGCCAAACGTCACTGGCCGATGGTCAGTGGCGCGGCGGCGCGGCAGGAACACTGCGTCGCGCCGCAGCGCGACGACGTCGTGCAGCAGTGCTGGAAAGGTCGATGGTGCGGGTGCCATGGCGATCGGACGACCGTGGTTGACGGAGGCGAAAAGACGCCGCCGCCGCGCTTGACAGAGATCGGTCGGTTCCATACGAATGCGCCCCCTCGAACGCCGGATCAACCGCAACCTCGCAAAAGGCGAAGGTTGGCCGACGCGCGAGCCGATCCTTCGCGGGCGACCGCAGGGTCGATTGATCCGAGATCGTCTGTGAGCGGGTGTAGCTCAGTGGTAGAGCATCACGTTGCCAACGTGAGGGTCGAGGGTTCGAGTCCCTCTACCCGCTCCATTTTCAACTCAGGCTGATCGCGTAGTTTCGCGAACCTGTCCGCGGTGGACAGAGCAGCTCGGGAAGCCTTCGGAACCCGGTAGTCCTACCCGGTTCCCTCCGAGAGGTGCTCAGTGTCCACGTCATCGAGGGGCCCCGGCTACCGCCTGCACAAGCCCAGCGGCTTGGCGGTCGTCACGCTCGAAGGGAGAGATCACTACCTCGGCCAGCACGGAACGGCGGAGAGTCGCGCCGCGTACGAGAAGCTGCTGGCCACCTGGCTCGCGAACGGCCCGCCGGCTGCCCGCGGCGCCGGCGCAGCCGATCACGGTCGCCGAGGTGTGCGACCGCTTCCTGACCGACTGCGAGAAGGTGTACCGCGGCGACGACGGCGCCGTGAGCCGCAGCGTGGTCAACGTCAAGCTGGCGCTGCGGCCGCTGGTGCTCGGCCGTTTCGGCCGGCTGCCGGCGAGCGAGTTCGGCCCGCGGTCGCTGCTGCAGTTCCGCGACGAGCAGGTGGTGGCCGGCCTGACGCGCAAGACGATCAACGAACGCGTCCGTGTCGTGCGGCGCGCGTTCCGCTTCGCGGCGCGCGAGGAGCTGCTGCCGGCGGCGGCCTGGGACAGCCTGCGGACGGTGGAAGGACTGCGGCGCGGTCGCGGCGGCGCCCGCGAGTCGGAGGGCGTTCATCCGGTGCCGGACGATCTCACATCGAGCGGGCGCTGCCGTTCATGCCGCCGGTCGTGCAGGCGATGGTGCGGTTGCAGTTGCTGACCGCGTGCCGGCCCGGCGAACTGCTCGGGATGCGCGCATGCGACATCGACCGCTCCGGCGCTCCTGATGCAGAGTCGGCGGGCCCGGTGCACCTGCCATGCGCGGCGCTCGAGCGGTGAACTCGCGCGCTGGGTCGAGCCGCTTAGCGGCTGGCCTCCTTGATTTCCTTGAGGATGGCTTGCGGCACGTACTCGCTGAGCACTCCGTTCAGTTCGCGGTACCTCTTGTCGACGACAGTCCCGTGGACGACGAAGGACATCAGCTGCTTGCCGGTTGAATCGGAGACGCGGCATGCGACGTCGGCGTAGTCACTGCCAGCGCCAAGGCCGATTATGACGTTGGCTACCGTGCTCCCGCGCTTGAGTTCGGTAATCTCGGCTTGCACTGAAAGGCCGCCTGCGGCTAGCTCGTAGCCGGCGTTCCTGAACTCGCGGGTCAGTCCGTTCTCAAGCGCGACGGCCTCGCCCTGGTCGTTGTTCCTCGCCTTGTCGACCGAGACGGCGACCTTGGTCACCGCCGCAGGCGGCGCCTGCACCACGTTCATGTTGCGGACCCCGACCGTGGAACTGCAACCGGTGGCGAGAACGCAGGTGAGCAAGGCTGCGGGAATGGGCAGACGAGTGGCGTGGGTCATGATTTCTCCTTGTGAGCAGGAATCGCATGGTCTCCGAACCTGGACCACCGGGCGGATTGTATGGGGTGGGGTCCCTGCGTCCCACCGATGACCGCCGGCGCGGGCGGTTCGTGTCCGCGATGTGACCGTCAAGGCTCGCCCTCAGCCATGCGGACGGGGACCCAGTAGGCTACCGGACGCAACCGATGGCTACCGCATCAACCAACGACTTGCGGCCACGACTCGCGCCGTCTTGCAACACCCTCAGTTCGCGCTAACCTCGGCGCCAACAACACGCTTCCCGCGCTGGCCAGACTGCGTTGCCAACGTGAGGGTCGAGGGTTCGAGTCCCTCTACCCGCTCCAGTTTTTCCTTCGCGCGCGAATGCCCGTCGTGCGCTGCCGATCCGGACGCCGCGAAGGGCCGCCAACTGGCGGCGACGCGCGCGCCGAGGGCGCGCGGACGCGGCCGCGAGCGGCCGCTGCGCATGCCGGGGCGTGGACGTGGGGCGGAGT
>Ga0194131_10002276_pt1 | contig 31721 bp, 38 predicted proteins | sample TA2KigO120mmetaG_FD_148631 | JGI IMG/M metagenome (GOLD analysis project Ga0194131, IMG submission 148631) | Freshwater microbial communities from Lake Tanganyika, Tanzania - TA2015053 Kigoma Offshore 120m | ecosystem: Environmental > Aquatic > Freshwater > Lake | place: Tanzania: Lake...
GGCGCGAACTATAGAAGTAAGTTTCGATATAACTTCAGGATCCATAGGGTTAACGTCTGACATGTATTTTTCAAAATACTTTAAAGTCTTGTCAGATGGACCCGCCAATACATCTGCAATAGTAGGAGGTGGTGGATCACCTTGATTAGCAGGTTTTCCTAGTATTTCGTCGAATATGTCTGGTAATGTAACTTCTGTGCCTTTGGAACCCATGGCTTTTGCCAGCGCCGTTGGATCTAATAAAGGAACACCTTTAGGGATCAGTAAAAATTGGCTGGGCAAATCAATTTGCTGTAACATTCTAGTATAGCGTCCTGCCCATACTCTATGAAAATCAGGATAAATCAAATAATTTTCAAGTGGGGCGCTGGCTTCGTAACCATTAGAGATAGTTTTGTTGTCGTCGATATCTGGCGATTGAAATATACCGTTTCCTGTACTTAATTTCGTCTTTACGTCGATAATATATCGATAAAAGAGATTCATACTAACTTTTCCGTTATCTATGAATCCTAAGTCGGTTAATATTCCCATGTTATTTAATTAACACTTTAGTAGAAAATGAGCCTAAATCTGGCGTTTGTTTTAGCTCTGCGGCCTCTAAGTCTATATTACCTCCTGCTGTCCCGACGAATCCTCCACCTGTACAAGCTATAGGGGTAGCACTTACGACGCCATCTTTATTTTTTGCTATATACGATGAACACAAAATTGCTTGTGTCGCGTCGTCACCGCCTAATTTAATTACACCTTTATTACTCGGAGTAAAAATGATATCTCCGTTTCTTCTTATTGTGATCGATGCCCAATTATTGAAATCAGGTGTACTATTTTTTATTTTGACGTTAGCACCGTCAATAGATTGATTTTCGACGTAATCTGTCACGATAAAAGATATATCAGACCTTGCGACTATTCTTACTTTATCAGATTTAATGACTATCGACGCGTCGCCGTCGCTTCCGTCTACGATTGGTATAGTCGATGTCTTCTCTTTTAAATAATCTGCTAGATTAAATTTCGAGTCAGCCATAGTTCGTTGAGAAATTAAAACTCTACTTCTGTCTTGTTCTAAATCAGGATCTCCTTCGGACGCCGCGATCGCGTTAAGGTCCTTTAGAATTTCTTTTTTTAATTCTTGACCGTCGTTTATTCTATTTGTAACAGTATAGTTGCCACCAGTAAATGGCGTCATTCCACGACCAGTCACAAGATCTATTGAGCCTGCGGCGCCTCGTAAGTCGCGACTTATAGCAGGAATTATTCCTCTATTCGGATGCGACGCGATGAACTCATAATCTCCGATGGTGCTAGATCTGTCGGTGCCTAGAACTATTAGGGCGTTATTAGTACCTTCTATGGCGATATCACCAGGTCTTTTTTTAAAACGTGGAACTGATTCGTACTGCATTAAAGCCGCAGCGTCTGTATTAGTTATTAATTTTTCAAATACTTCTGCATCTTTAGTTTCTAACGTATTCGAATCTTTAACTGTAAAATTTACTCCATCTTTAGTTGTTTGTTTTTTTCCGTTTCGTAATTCGTATGTAGCGGGGCCGGCCCCGGGACCATTCATCGATTTTTTTATGTCAATATCGAAATCATTTAATTGAGCAGCATGATGCGTATGATTAACGTCGTCGATCGTATGAGGCTCTGCTATTCTACAAAACCAATAAGCTATTTCTTTTATTCTTGCATTTGGATCTTCGAACATAACCCATATCATTTCGCCAGGTTTACATGGCAACGCAAGATGCGATGGAAAAAATGGAAATACAAACATCGCAGGAGTAATTCTAGTTTTTCCTACGTTCGCTGGTTGTGCTACGATTGAATTGCGAGGTAAAATTTTTGCGAATCTAGAATTGCTGACTTTTAATACGTTTTTAAAATAATCTATTTTATTGTCATCAAGAATTGTTGGATCCGATATTACTTCTAATACCACCATTCTTACAAACGCGGGTAAAGGTTCTACAATAAACGATTTAATTTTTTCGTCTAATTTTGATATTCTACCTTCGGAAAGCTTTGTTAATACGTCATGAGGATCGGGGGGCGCCATATAAATTATCCATTTATTTTTTTAAACATTTCTTCTGGATTGATTTCGTCATTTGTTTTTTCCGCCTTAGCAACCAACTCAGCAAGTCTAATTAGCTGATCGTTCGCCTTACTCATTTTTTCTATATAGGAAGCTAATGACTTACCATGAACTGCATGTTCAGTACTTTTATCCTCTACTATATTAGCCAACTTAACAAAAAGAGCGTAGGCGTTCTGTCTGTCGCTAACAGCGTTTTCATAAATTTCTTTCCAGAGTTTTTTCGTTTTATCTGACAAACCTTCTATTTGATCGAGTAAACTGGAAAAATCTCTTACTTTAGTTTCTAATTTAAGTTCGGACGTTTCGCGTAAAGTTTCCATCAGACCTCGTTTTTTTGTTCTATTTTAATTTTCTTATAATGTTTCTTTATAGATTGCATAGTCGTTGTTAACTGTTTTGGACTTAATCCAGATAGCTCGCGCATATACAACAATATAGCATTTTTATTTAGTAAATCTATTTCTTCTATATTTTCAAAAATAGTTATAATAGAATTAATGCACATTAACTCATTTTCGGTTCTTACTTTTTCTCTAATTTCATAAAGAACGGTTGAAATAGATTCCGAAGAATTCATACCTTCTAAAAATAAATCTTGAGGTAGTAATGCGTTATGTTCTTCTAATATAGCTTTCTCGTGAGTAGAAAGAAGATTCGGATTATCTAGACTAACATTTTTTTTAGATTTTTGAGATTTTTGTTTTGTTTTTATAATTAACCAATTTTTAGCAACTACGTTAAAATAAGAAAATGCGTTCGTACCGCGAGCTGCGTCAAATTTTCTTATAGTTTCAAATAAAAAATTAACGCAATCATTTTTTAAATCATCATACGAATCATAAAGACCTGCAAATTTATGAATATTAATAAGATTTTCTACTAATTTTTCGAAAGCAGGCATTATTTCTTTAACGTAAAGATGATCTCTGTCTTTTTTTTCATTCGTAGCTTGAAATTGTACAATAGCTCGCTGCGTGTCAGAATTAAAATACAGTTTTATTGGATCGATTTTTTTTATTTTTTCTTGTTTTTTTTCTTTTTCTTCTTTACCTTTTCGCGTCATCGTTGTTAGCTTTCTTGATTAGGTTTAATTTCGTTTTTTTCTAATTTTTCACCTGTTAATTTTTCAGAGATTAATAAAATTGCTTGACGTGCGTGTTTCATATCCTCGACTAATTCACGAACTATAGGGTCGTCTGAAAATAATTCTAACTTATTTTTTTTTTCTATTCTCTTATAATAATGATTTAGCGTTTCTATCGCTATTTCAATTTGTTCATTTGTTTCTTCTAACAAATCAATAAGTTCGAAATTTTTTCTTATGCTACGATAAAGAGCGTAAAAAGAAACGCTACAAAATATCAATAAAAAGATTATTAAAACGATCATATTAATTCTTTTGTCGCTTCATCATAAAGTTTGAATATAGCTTCTGACGAATATTTTTGTTGAATGATAGAAGCTAATTCGATTGCCCAATCTTTAGGCGTCGAATGACTATTCCTAAATTTTATTATTTTTTTCTTAAAATCTTCTTCTATGACTTCAGCCCATTTTGCTTGCGGTAAAAATATCTTATTGTCAACCCTAGAAGAGTGTATTTGCTTTAGATTATAACATATAGAAATGTACTTACCGTGATTAAGAAAATCTGTATGACCTGACCATCCAGTTGCAATAATAGGTAGGCCACTTGCTGCAGCCTCGAGAATCGGTAGCCCATATCCTTCACCGCGTGTTAAAGACACTAACGCTTTAATCTGTTCGTGTTTATAAAGTTTGGCTATTTCTTTCTCTGACATTTCTCCATGTAATAAGTGTATTTTTGGAAAATCTCCTTTTCTACATTCTTTCACTAGAATTTTTAATAGTTGATACGTACGTCGTTGATCGATCGGTGTGTTACGACCCGTGTTGGTTTTTATTACGATACCAACATTTTTATCTTCTTTAAAAACTTCGCAAAGCCACTTAATCGTAAATAAAATATTTTTTCGATCGTTAAAAGCATTATCTCCTGTAATTTGACCAAATATTAAAAAATTAAAATTAGTAGAAAAATTAAGAAAATCAACACTATTTTTCGAGGAATTTTCTGTCAATATCTCATCACAAAATGACTCAGGAATTATAATTATTGGAACGTCTATTTTTCCGCTATTTCTCAAACTGTTAGCGGTATGATTCGATGGAACAATAATTAAGTTCATCTTATTGCAAGCGATGACCCAATCAGGATTACAAATGTCTGTTTCTACGCCCGCTGTCATACCGATATTAAATTTTGCGATAGAAGTATCCCATTCGTTCGGCAACTGTAATTGAAAAGAAACGTCGTATTGTTCGTCGTTGCGTACCGATAATTCAGTAGATCTTTTAATAATTTTATCTACTAAACCATTTTGAAAATTTTTATCTAATATCCAAGAAGTATCTCCCCACGGTAAAATTTGAAATTTGACGTCGACGTTCTGTTTCGACAAAATCCATGATGCTACTTGTCTACAGTGCACGCCATATCCTGATTGAGTTAAAACAGGACCTCTTACAACTATTTTTTTCATATCAAATCTCCGAATTTGACCATAATTTAGGTTTATCAATTTTCCACGCATTTATTATTGTCGATAATGTATCATCCCACTTGTTGACAATATTTTTAAGGTCATAATCTTTGTGAGCGTGTTCCATCGCTCTTTGTCCTAACTCTTTGCGACCTTCGGGACCTAGCTCGTACATTCGCATAAAGGCGTTTGCTAAAGTTTCATGAGAAATAAAATCTTCGTAGATGTAAGGAACTAATTGATTGCCTACTAACGATTTTACTTCTGGATCTAAACCTATTCCGAACTGCTCGCCAGTTTCAACGTCTTCTACTTGCCTAATTAATCCGCCTGTTTTTATAGCAATAATCGGTTTACCACACATCATAGACTCTAATGTAGGCAATCCAAATCCTTCGTTACAACTACGATTGACTATCGTATCAAAAGAATTATACAGTAAAGTCATATCTTCAAAGGGCATACGATTTTTAGAAAATACAACATCGTTTTGTAAACCCAATGTTTCAATAACATGATATAAATTTGGTCCTTCTGGATCTAAAGGTTCTGTGTGCATCACCATCGTAGCTTTACAGTGACCGTGTTTTTCTTTTAATTTACGCAAAAATAATCCCCAAGAGACCAAGACGTCGCTCGGCATTTTACGGCGGGCATTTCTACTTACGTAACCTACAACGAAATGATCTAATCTATTCTCGCCTAATATTTTTTTCTTAAATTGTAAAACGGTACTTTCAGGAAGCGGTTTGTATATTTCTTTTGGCACTGCATGAGGAATATAATTGGTTTTTTCAGGAAATTTATCTTTTACCATTTGATAAGTTGGCCAATTGATGCAGTTAATTAAATCAGTCGACTCATAAAGAACCTTGTTATAGTCTGGCCAGGGATAGTTATCCCAAAGGTGCCAATAAGCTATAGGACAAATTTGTTTAATTTCGTCTGCCATTTCCCACACCCAAATAAAAAAACGTGGATCTGTAAAAAGTAACAGAGCGTCTGGTTTTAGTTGTACTAAGGTTTGTCGTAATAAATTTTTATCGCCAAAACCATCGGTAGGCTTAATTATGAAGTCTGAATTAACTACGTTTAGATTGTAATCGTCATGTTTTACTGCTCCACCAAAGCAGCGAAAACTGTACTTTCCAGTATTAATTAATCCTTGTATAAGCCAACGAGCTTGAGTACCGACTCCCGAAGTAGAAAGTGGATGATCACTTAACATTAAAATAGTTTTTTTATTACTCATTACTCTCCTATCGTAACTTTTTTTTGAGTTTTGTAATCTTTTTAGGTACAATGCTCAGTATCTTTATATTCACACCAAGTACATGCGGCTCGATTTTTTATTGCAAATCCTTTTTTTACTGATGTAATCATATTGCTAACAACCTTAAGAGAACGCTTAATTGGTACCTCACCGAGCGAAACGGAAAACAATTCGCAGTGTTGTCCTGGTTTTGCTATCTTCTTAAGAAGTATGAATCCGCACCTCACGTTTTTTATAGGAACAATCGGATTTTTTTGACACCAGTAATTTTTGTAAAGCGCAAGCTGAGCCTTTACCATATCATCGCTTCGCTTTTCGCGGAACCACCCTCGCGCGGTAGTTTTCCAATCAAGTATCCAGTAAATAGTTTCTCCACGCTTTCCTTTTGCCTTGATGACACCGTCGATAAAACCCTTGAAAGCGTGAGGGTGGTTCTCGACCGCCTCGTATAACTGGTGTTCTGCATCGACGACTTCCCATTCTGGGAATGTGTCATCAAGAAATTTAGGGACTTCAGAGAGGATCAGCATCGCTTCTTTTTTACATTTCTCGAGCTCCTCGGGCGAGAAATCTGGATTGTCAGTGTGCTTAATCCAAGCCTTTTCCATGTGCTCAAACGCAATCTCGATTTTCATCTCGCGTGTCAACAAATAATGTTCGCAAGATGCGTGGACAGCCGTACCGAAATCGAGTACCGGTGAAGGTTTGGAAAAATCTATTTTTTTGACGTGAAAAAGATTGTGACGATACGAACATTCTTTCCAAAGTTTTACCTCTGAAAACGAGACGTGAGGTTTACCCGTTGGTAAAACTTCAAAAGAGGGAGTTACTTCTTGCATTATGAGATAGTAACAACCTCTTTTGCGTTAGTTCAATTATTGGGTTTCTTGGAAATTGCCCTACCGACTAATTTTTCCCAATCCCTCTGTGGTCTAACTTCCATGTTTTTATGCCATGCACCCGTCATCACTTTGGGATCGATACCAAATTTTTTGGCGATGCTAATAAGCGCATTGATGTCCTTGACAAAACAACTTCCACCGAACCCAAATGCAGGTTCGCCAGTGTCGTCGGCTGGCATAGGACCAGGAACCTTCCAATGAGAACCACCAAGACGCTTATCTAGTGTCGCGTACTCTACGACCTTGTCGTAGTCTATATTAGCCCCACTAGAATCGAGCGCCTGACATATCTGGTAGAATTCGTTCGCTAGTGCAACCTTGACTGCGAGGTGGATGTTGGTGACGTACTTTACCATCTCGGCGGTCGTGGACGAAGTTTTGACTATCGGCACGTTTGGAAAGGCAGCTTCAAATATTTGCTTTACCTTATTGATCCACGGTCGAGGACCTCCGAGGATGATTCGGTTTTGGTTACGCATGTCGTCCAGTGCATTAGCTTCTGTCAAAAATTCTGGATTGAATACAATCCGTAGACCAGATTCTGAGAACTTCTTATTCCACATTTCGACCGAGCCGGGAGGAACGGTCGACTTGACTACTACAATTCTTTCTCCAGGAATCGTGGCCAGTTCTCCTAGCGCTCCCTCTACGATAGACAAGTCTACTGAACCATCTTCATACATGGGCGTGGGAAGGCACACAAAATAAACCTTAGAAAACCCCGGTGTTCCACCTTCCTCATTATCTCCGATTAATTCTGCAATGGATCCAGGGTAGCCAGCGACAGGATCTCCGTGACAGGGAAGAGCGCCGATGGCATACTTGCCCGCCTTGTCGTAAGCATAGACGTCAAAGCCTCTTTCTGCAAAGACGGTCGTCAACGAACCACCGACGAAACCCTGACCAATTACCGCGATAGATTTGTTGTTCATGTCTCGTTCTTTGTAAGAACGTATTGATCGTACCACACTCCATCAGGGCCAAAAATTCTTGTATACCCCCTGACGCAAAAGTTGGCTTCTAGCACCGATTTTGTGAAAGGCTTTTTTGTCTTTACGGTTCTAATACCGTTGTAATAAGCAACTTCTTCTCCTGCGTTCGGTTTAGGATCCAGATCTTCAAACCAAATTGTCTTTGTCTCTGTTGTCAAAAAGTCTTTAAATTCTTTTATTGACTTCTTGTGATCATTCATATAGAAACTACATCTGAGAACAGTCATGATGTCAAAATTTTCTTTTCTTAGCTTTTCTCCGTAACCTTCTTCGTTAAGATCGAATACATGACAGAACTTATCGTCTTCGACAGTTGCGATGTCATAGTAATGACTTTCTAAATTTTTGTTAATAGACTCTGCAAATCTAGATACCCTATATGGACTTTGCAGACCGAGCCAGGCTACTTTCTTAGCCTCCCTAAACTCTCTTGCTAAGTTATCTAAAATATATCTTTCGTATTGGGGAAAGAGGTATGGATCTGATGCTCCCATTTTAATCTCCTTAACTTTAAACCTTGTAGTCTTGATATTCTTTAGACTTGGTCTTGTTGTTGCTGTGCATTCTGTATCGATAGACGGGAATTAATGTATCCCGTCTTGTCATACGTGTATACATCAAATCCTCTTTCAGATATACTTTTCATTTTTTATTTCACGTATAAATTTTATTTAATGCTCTTATATCAGGATGTTCATCTAATATTTTTACTATTTCTTGCGTAGTGCCATCTATTTTTTTCTTGTTTATCTCATCGAACCACCGACGAATCCTTGTCCAATTACGGCTATAGATTTTTTCACTTATTCCTCTTGTATGTTACGATAAAATCTAAAGCTGACGATGTGAATTGTTTCGACAATAATTCTGCGTTCTCGACGACGCAATGTCCTCCGATTCCGTCTACGGGAGCCGACAACACGGGTCGTACTACATTTGATTTACCCAACGTAGTATAGCCTTCGTTGTATGTTCGATTATATGTCGTCATGACTTGATCGAAGTTCGCGCCGAATTTTTGGCAAGCCTTCTTGGCTTCACCGTGATAGGCGATGCATATTCCGTAGTAACTGGTGTCGAGTAATTTCGCCAATTCCGTAGTCTCGGAGTTGTCGCACTCTATAGTCTTGACGCCGAGCGAATTTAGATGCTCTATCGCAGTCCGCGAATCCTCCGGATTGGTAGCTCCGACGAACTTTGGAAACGTCAATATTCCTTCGTACAAATTCGGATGAACCCCTCTACATGGTGAATGAACGACCTTCGCTTGGGGTAATAATTGCTTCAAGCGCCTGATCGTCCCCACTGCCACCGTCGAATGGACAATGACCAACTTCGCGTTGGCAGATTGTGCTGCATTCTTGACCGTAGCTACAAAGTCGAAAGAATCATTATAGGGTATCGAAACGTTCAAAACGTCGAGATCGACGAAGGCCTCGTCTCTGCTCAGATCTTTGATCGAAGCATGAAAAGATTGCGGGTGAGGGCTATTGACATAAAGTTTGTGAATCGCTTGTCCAATCTCTCCGTATCCTAAAAATCCAATTTTCATTTCACACCTTGCATTCCTTATATTCGGAGGTTTTTGTTTTGTTGTTGTTGTGCATTCTATAACGATAGAAAGGAATCTTTAGGTGATGTATTCGATAATACTCTCCTAACCTCTTTCTCAACTCTTCCTCTTCTCTGTGTCTCATCGAGTCGTTGTAACCACCTGACTGTAGAAATAAGTCTTTTCGATACATGATTCCACAAGAGACGGGTTCCAATTCGGCATACTTTCTCGCTATCGTATTTTCATGATCGTCGACGAGACTGTAATCGCACGACACGCAGAAAGCGTCGTGATTAGATTCGAGATAAGTTTTCATGAAATAGCACATATCCGACGAAACATAATCGTCGGCGTCGACTCGAATGATGAATTGACCTCTCGCATTTTTTATACCGAGGTTAGCTGCCGCTGCGACGCCCGAATTTTGAGGAGTCGAAATTACTTTCACGTCTGGCTCGAATACTTTTATAGCCTCCAGCGAAGCGTCGGTAGAACGATCGTCGACAACAATGACTTCGTGATTGACGTTTTTCTGATTCAACACGCTCCTGAGACAGCGTTGAATATAAGAACCGTAGTTATAGTTCGTGACAATTATTGAAACATCAGGTACACTCATATATTCTTTCGACGGTGACTAGATTTTTATTTTCTTCGTAGAATGATAGAAAGCTAGGATTGACGAAACACGAGTTATTATAAATCGTTTCAAATTTTTGTTTTGATATTTTGGAATTTTTTTCCGATGATTCTAGGAACTTAGTTCTCAATTCGTCGTCGTGAACAATACTCGTGTGGTGCGATTCGTATACGTCGTGAGGATTAATCTCTCTGAGTCCATAGAGTTTAAGACGGTGAATGATGTCGTCGTCGTCACCGCCCCAAGTAGGATTGTTTTCGTCGAATCCGCCGACCTCGCAGAAGTCGAACTTGGAAACTATCATGTTTCCATAATTCGTCTTGGACGAGACGCGGTGTGCACATGTCTCGGTCGTCTCCTGGATCCTAGAAGAAAAGAAGTATTTTTCATTACGATTCAAAACCTGTAACCAGTGTCGATGATAGTCCATGCTAAGGAAGACGTCGGCGTCGGAAAATGACAAAAAATTTCCTCTACAAAAATGAGCTCCAAGGTTCTTCGCCTTTCCGCTATTGAATCTGATATCTTGTTCGACAGAGACTCTCTCAATAGCTTTAAGAGAATTAGAAAAAAGATCCGCGTATCTTATTATTTCTTTTTTTAGAGATTCCTCAAAGCCATCCTGGGAGCCATAATCTACAAAGATGACCTCATAGGTCGAAGGTTGCTGTTGGGTGACGAGGGACGAGAACGTCTTTAGAAAATGTTCTTTTCTATTTTTTATAGTGACGACTACAGAAAAGTCTATCATAGAGAATCACAAAACTTTCTCAGTTCTCTTAGGTCTTCCATGTCCATCGAACAAGCATGGGCAGCTTCAGTCTTCGATTGCGAATTTTTATTCAAAGAGAAATGTTTTTCGATATACTTGGCCCCTCGCCGAACGGCTTCCTTCGTGGCTTCTATTCCTACGACGTGATCCGAATATCCAGACGTCTTACCTTCAAAAACGAGAGGCATTGCCTGGCGGGCTTCGTCAAGGGTGTGCGGATACTTGGACACACAATGAAAATACTCTACATTCTCGTGTTGAAATGGTAGACCTGGTTTGTTCCATTTGCCCAACGAGAAGAAGGTCTTCATGCCGGAGTCCAACATGGTCTTACAGAGATCAGGTTTTAACTCTATCAAAGAGCTGGCGATCTTATTATATTTCAGATTCGCCTCTTGAATCCATTCAAATCTTTCTTCATCAAACGCTGATGCAAAAAAATCTACGTGCAGACTATCACAATAGTCTGCTAAACGAAAAAAAGTTTCTTTGGTCATAGACAAATATTCCCATAAATGTCTATTTTCACCTGGCATTTTGTATGTGTCAAAAAGTTGTACTTTTACAGCGTCTGCTCCCATCAATTTTGATTGGAGAATCATCTGCTCAGCTTTTCTTACAGAACCTCCCCACTGCCCACAAATTTCGCTAATAATATAAGTCATGTATCTAACCAATCTTTCATTTCAATCGTTTTAGTTAGTTGGTCTTTCACTAAATCGGGCCTTGCCCAATCAAATACATGTTTTACACTATTTGAAACGTTAAGTTCAATTTGTTTTGCATCATCTTTTGAAATTGGTATTTTAGTTGAGTGGTATTCTATCAACCAATAGTCTATCATTTCATTAATATTGTTTTTCAATAGATGCGGTAACAACTCGTATTCTGCACCCTCAACATCAATCTTTAGAATAGTCAATTCTTCTTTAGAAGTATTTTTCTTTATCCAATCTGCTAAATCTATAGTCTCAACTTCAATTGAATCATTTTCATTCAAGTAAAGCTTTACTTTGACAAGCGTTGAACCGGTTCTTGCACCGGTATTTTGACAATAAAATGTTGAACTTCCATAACTCGTAGAAACTGCAACTTGTTTTACTGTTACATTACTGTTTTGTGAAAATTTTTCTTTTATGATATTGAAGTTTAGTGGAAGAGGTTCAAATGAATTTACTTGAACATCAAAATCTTTAAAAACACTTAATGCCCACTCAATTGTTTGTCCAATGTTCGCACCACAATCTATAAATCTAAGCTTTTTCATTTTTGTCATCCTTTACGAGTTTCTAACAAATCAACGTCTTCTTTTGTATGTACGTCAAAAAGATCACAGATCACAAATCCACAATTTGTAGATAGATCTTGTTGATAAACATATTTTCCTCTAAAGATTCTAAATGCACCATTCTGCATAAGGTTTGAATCTGCACTTATTATTTCATCTTTATTGTTTTTCAACAAAGAATCAATTCCTAAATCTATGTCAGCACCTTTTATTTCTGGCGAGTTTGGTTGTAAAGAAATATAAACATCGCTAAAGCCCTTTACACCGTCTATTTTTCTTGCAGCGTCTCTTATCGCTGCTTGTTTAAACGCTGAATCATTAGCAACTGTTTTATCACGAAAAACAACATTAGCGCCAAAACTTCTTGCTACTGTTGCTATTTCTTCTGAATCAGTTGTAACCCAAACATCAGGTTTGTAAGATGACTCTTTACACGCCTTTATTGACCAATGAATCATAGGACTACCCCAAACAGGATAAATATTTTTATTTTTTAGTCTTTTAGATCCAGCTCTTGCTGGGATGATTGCTGTTATTTTCATATATTCATGACAAAATTTATAATATCTTTTGATGAATTTTTTGTATCGAAAAGTAGATTATTGGCTATTTCATAATCATAAGTGTTGTTTTCAAAATTAGTAACCGTTTTTTCAAATTCTAATTTCTCAAAATTTTTATCTAGATTTTTTACGAATGAATAATCATATAAAAAATCTAAAGGCTTTCTAAAAGGTTTAATATGAAAGTTAATCATTGGTTTTTTAAACGCAATTGTTTCTTCGATTACGGTTGAACTAAAATTTATAACAAGATTACTTATTTTTAATAATTCAAGAGAAGTATGAGGAAACCAAGATACATCATACAAACATTTGTCTGCTAAGCTATTGTGATTTTGTTGTATTGGGTCTTTTCCTCTTGATTTTATTACTATTTGATAGTCAAGCTCTCTTAGATAATAGCTTATCTTTTCTAGTTGACATAATTTTATATCTCTTATTCTTGGATAAAAAATTATTGCTTTTTTCTTTAGTGGATCTAAGGAATATTTTTTCAACACCTCTTCATCGCTTAATTCATAATCAAATTTTGGTGAGCCTAGGTAAAGATTTTTTTTATTATGTTTGTTATAGTAATTTGAAATATATTTGCTTGAAAATATCACATGATCAACTTCATTTATGTAATTTTCATATCCTACAGTAAAATCAGTAGAATAACATAAAGATATAGATTTGCTTTTGTTAATTGTTTTATATTTTGGTCCGCCCTCTATCAAAAAAACAACTTCTTTATTTTTGTTTTCTTTTCCTGCTTCACACAACGTGAAGTTATGAATTTCAGAAAATAATCTAAGTTGGTTTGCGTGTTCTTTTTTAAATGGACAATTATATTTTCCACTTGGAAATACTATTAAAGTCGAATGAATGCCATTTTTATTACCTTCTATGACGATAGGCATAAAATACTTAAGCGCTGTCATTTCTGAAATTAAAAATTTCATTTTATTATTTATGACAAAATATATGTCAGTTAGGTAATTACAAAATGCAGACTTGTAATAATCTACTTTATCATTTTTTGCGTCAGAGTTATTACTTGTGAGAGTTGAACGCACACATCATATATGTTCTTGTAACTTCGTAAAGTCATTTTTCTATAAGTGTCATTATATACAGTTGCGGTGATTCTGGCCAAAGAAACTTCGTAGCAATTTTTTTACAATCGTATTCTACCAATTCTGGGACTTCGCTTTTAATAACGACATTTAAAGTGTCAGAATCTTTGTAACCGAATTTTGAATTGTTTCGTACCGCATTCCAAAAATTCTGAACTTCGTTGTGGTTTAATAGTTCATCATTCCAAAAACAAGAATACAAAAAATTATTTTGACTATAGGCGAATTCGTGTTCACCATCTCTAACCCATCCAACCTTATAATCTTTAAATCTCCAATGGTCGCCAAGCCCCCAATCAATGAGTGCCAGTCCGCCGACGGCTAAGTTGTCTTTACATCTTTGAATAAAATCTTTTGGATTTTTAGAAAAATAAGCGCATCGAGTGCATACGATAAAATCATAATTTTGCTTCAATTTCCACGAATCATTTATGTTCCAATTGCCTAAAGACAAATCGTAAAAATGTCTTGTTGAAACATTAAAATTTCTTGTAAAGTTATTTTCCTGTGAAAATCCCAAAAAAGCTACCGAATTCAAGGAAACTGGCAAAAAATCGCTTAATAGCTTATGATATTCAGCAAAAACAAATTCGTCGGATTTTCCCATGTTAAATTAATTCTTCTATGAACTTAAACTCAACGCTAATTTGTAATTTTAACCAGTTCGCCAAATCGTTCGCAAGATCTACACTCAAATAATTTTTATCCCATTCGCATGCGTGATAAACGATCTCATTAACGGGATAAACGCTTAGCGGTTCGAATGGCGGTGCACAATTAAAATAAACTACTTTTTCGAAAGTATTCTCAGCGCCGCGATATGTTTGCTTGGCATAATCCTTGGGAGATAGCGCTAGCATTTTAATTCCTACTTCTTTTGCGGCTTCGATAGCTTGGGGGGACATTCTCCAGGCAGGTGGCCTAAAAACAGGTTTAAAAATTTCATTTAAACCAGCTCGTTTAACAATCTCAAACATAGCTAAAAATTTTTCTATAGCTTGTTCTTTTGTAATGGACTGAAATTCATCGTTATCGCTTCTACCAGGAATACCATGAAATAAACCATGATAACAAATTTCAAAATTTTGTTGAGATAATTCTTTGATCGTTTTACAAAAATCTGGAAAGGCGTCGAGACGGAGCGGCTCCTTGGTGATTGTCGCCGGTTTAATGGTTCGCCAATAAGCTACAGGAACGAATAGCGTAAATTTAATATCGGGAAACGTTTGGATTAATTCGAAACATCTATCCAACACCTTTGTCGAAGAGAATTGGTGGGGCGACACATCATCGATGCTTATGTTGAGTTTCATATTAAACTTTCGAATAAGTTGACATATTCTTTCGCCATATCGTTAGAAAATCTATTTTTTCTCGAGTTTAACGAAATAAAGGCATTACGTATTAAATCTATAGAATTTTCTAAAATATATATTAATTCTCCTACGCTGTCGTACATAAAACCATAATTCTTGCAATATTCTACTATACTTCCGCCTCCGCTATGATAAAGTACAGGAAGACATAGCGCCATAGCTTCTAAAACGTGATTTGCTCCTGCTTCATTTTTAGACGCAGTTAAATAAATTTGATGTTTTGGAAGTTCTTCTAACAAACCTAAAGTATCCATGGGCGCTACATGATTGGAAAATGTAACGCCTGGCGGCGTTCTTCCAATGTATGTAAATTTAAAATTTTTTGAATTTGCACAATATTCATCAAATGCTTGATAAATTTCAAACCCCTTGTTACGATTATTAGACCAATGATGAGTTACTATGCTTATATTTTTTTCATATTCATAATATCTAGAAAAATCTTGTGAAAAAAATTCAATAGAAGGTGCGTTTAAAATTATGGCGCATTTTTTTTCTGGTGGAGGATTTAAGTATTTTTTTGCCCAATTACTTGGGAACACCAACGCGTCAACAACATACATCGTTTTTTTTAAGAACTCAAAGAGTTCTGGTTTATCGTGCGTTCCTAAATCACCGACTCGTTGAACAATTTTTGCGCCATATTTTTCTTTGTAGTCTAGCAAATTTTGAAACGTTACAAATTGATTTGGACGAGGATCTACGCAAAATAATAAATCAATATCGCTAGTTGAGTTTAGTTGCTCTTCAAATAAAACTGTGTGATTTCTTGATCTGCACTCTTCTAAAAGCGAAAAAAGAACTTTAGATCCACCACCCCATGGTCCTTGAATTGGTCGTCTATTAAAATATATCTTCATTTTTTCTTCCAGATTCTGGTTTGATTGGGTTGAGAGATGGGTTTATTTCCAAGCAATAAATCGAATTTTTCTTCCAACGTTCTATAATACTCGTCTCTAAGTTCTGCGGCAGAGTCTAGATCTGGTCCCGAAGGTTCATTAGGATCATGAATGTGTTTGATAAAATTTTCGCAAAATAAACCATTTTCATTCATCTGACTAGCCAAGTTATTGAATGTCGCGAGCGGATTTGGCACATGTTCCAGTACTTCAAAAATAAAAACAGTGTCAAGTTTTTCAGGATATTGGGGGAGAGATTGAGGAGTTACAGTTATAGGAACCAAGTTGATATTAAACAAGCACCTGGTATTGATTAACTTTTGTAGTCTCCAAACGCCGAACGTAAAATGTTCGCAATCTACATCGGAAATACAAATATTTAATTTTGCTTCCTGGTCTATGTTTTGTAATAAGGTGTACGTGAACGGCGCTACTCCGCAGCCATATTCACAAAAAGTAGAATCTTTCCTAATAGTTTTAGACAATAGATCTATGTGCGTTGAAATCATGTCTTTATGACGAACGACTTGTCTGAACGCCGACCAGGCACCTTGGTCTTTGTAGAACTGGAATATTTGTTCCTCGCTGTCCCTGTTTTTTAGGGCCCAAATTTCTTCGAAAGTCAAATCACTCACTGCGTGGGTAGTGCGAGAAGATGGAAGATTAGGCTTCCTATTTGGTCTTCTGGTGCCTAGTTCTAGAGCTACATCAGGAGTCACATTGTAATATTCGCAGAGATCATCGTACCAATTTTGCTTGTTAAAAAAAGAATTTTCCATCGTTTGTTCTCACAAGGCTTGCAATAGTTTTCTATACTCTTCGAAGCCTTTTGTTAATCTTAGTTCTTCCACATTCGGCACAGAAGAATTTGCCAAAGTCACATCGTCGCAAATTGAAATTTGCGACAATACTCGATTTGCCATACCGATATTTCTCGACACAACTGGGATGTTTAACAGCCCACACTCGATCAGCGACTGCGGACCGCCTTCGGCTCGTGAAGTGACCGGATACAGATCAAGTGTCTGATAGAGCTCGTTTATAATTTCTTGCTCAGGTCTGTCAAAATAAGAGTAACGTATTCCTAACCTGTCGAGGCCTGACATCATGTACTGTCGACGCCATCCTGCCAAGACGATATGAATTGACTTGTTGGTCTGCCAGAATTTTTCGACAGCCGCGAGGAAGAGATCAGGTCCTTTTTCCAACTTAGGAGTCTTTAGGTCGTAACCTTCAGTGTCCCTTTGAAACGATCCTATCAGGTAGCCATCGAGGGGTAGACCATGTTTCTTTCTCAGGTCAGCTTTAGTTCCAGTTTGTCGCCAGACATTTTGGTTCGCCCAGTACGGTATCACATGTACTGGTTTTTTCGTCAATTGTTTGACGATGCTATACGTGTGGATGTTGGGCACGTGGTATAAGTCTGTGATGGAGTCTCTTTGCTGAAAGTCGAACAGTTTATTTTGATCAAATTTTTCGACTACAATGTGATGGATGGTCGTGATCACTTTCTTGTCGGTCAGTAACCGATGATTTATATTTCTATAACACCAGTTGGCTAATAACCATATTACGTCGGCTTGGCTTGGGTCTGCGACGCTCATGTCAGAGTTGTATTCGTACCATTCGGAGACGAGTCTATCGACGATCCAATCTTCGGACGGTCTTAAAACAAAGACCTTGTTCATGATTCAAGTATCGCCTTTTCTTTCTCGGCAAGGACGATGTCATGATCAACCATCTTTTTGACCAATGACTTAAAGTCAACCTTGGGCGTCCATCCTAGAACTTCTTTTGCCTTCGCGCAGTCGCCGGTCAGCGTGTCTACTTCCGAAGGTCTCATAAATCTTTGGTCGATCTTGATGTATCTGTCTTTGTCGAGACCAGCCACCTCAAAAGCCTCATCTATAAACTCTTGAACAGAGTGTCGAATACCTGTACCAATGACGTAGTCGTCGGGTTTTTCTTGTTGCAACATTAACCACATCGCTTCGACGTACTCTGGTGCATAACCCCAGTCTCTAAGTGCCGACGTATTGCCCATTCGCAGCTCGTCTTGTAAGCCCGCTTTGATACGACCGACTGCTCGAGTGATCTTGCGGGTGACGAAATTTTCACCTCGACGCTCTGACTCGTGATTAAACAAGATGCCAGAACAGGCAAACATATCGTAAGACTCCCTGTAGTTTTGCGTGATGTAGTGTGCGTAGACTTTGGCGCAACCATATGGACTGCGAGGGTGAAAAGGAGTTTGTTCGTTTTGAGGAGTGGACCTGACCTTGCCAAACATTTCGCTAGAAGACGCTTGATAAAATTTACAATTTAACTTTGAACGTTTGATGGCGTCGAGGAGGTTGAGGGCTCCCAGCGCGGTGACTGCCGAAGTATTGACGGGTTGTTCAAAAGAGATACCTACGTGACTTTGCGCGGCAAGGTTGTAGACTTCATCGGGCTGGACATTCTCTAACATCGAGCGCATGCCAGACGCGTCCATAAGGTCACCATGATGAACCTCTAGTTTCCTAGACAGCATCGCATTTTTTAGATGACCCCATCTATCAGGTGTAAATTGAGTAGATTGTCTGATGAGACCGTGCACTTCATAACCTTTTGAAATCAAGAGATCTACTAGGTAACTACCGTCTTGTCCTGTTACTCCTGTTACAAAGGCTTTCTTGCTCATCACGACCTCTTCTTGATCTCAAGAATAAATGGTACTGCAAAAGGTGTATTGGAAAAAAGACTAGCAAGTAACGCTAATTCTTTGGTTTCTATGTTGACCAGTTTTGCCCGTTGCGAAAAGATGTTCGGGTCTAGCTCTTGATTGCCATTGATGGTCACCGAGTCATAATACATTTGGCACACCATGTTCATGGCTTCGTTACTGATGTCGGCTTGAGACTCTTGGAATAGATCGACGAACATCTCAAATATGTCCTGGTATATGGAGATGCACGTCGCAGAATTTAATTTTTCATTTTTGTATTTGTCAAGCTTAGTTGACAACAGCGTGCTCACAGATTCGTGTATATTTTTCATATTGACTCCAGGGCTTCTATATATCGACAACTCACGTCGACAATATCGACGCTAGATGTTAGTTCATTTGGATATGAACTAGAATAATCCAGAGGTGGTGGAGAATAAAGGTCAAGAGGCGACATGTCCCATTCTACGTCATTTAATACAGTAGCGTTAAGTCCTGCTATCTCTTTCGTTCCGCCCGAGGATGCCACGACTAGTCTACAGCCCGCTATCCTGGCGTCTACAACGACGTTAGGACAATGATCCAAGAATGCTAGATGTAAAAATGTAGTAGATCTTTTGTATAAAGCTATGCACTGTTCCCACGATAGTTTTCCCGCATAGAACACGCGAGGGTGTTGAATCACATGATCCGGATTTTCTCCTGCAACTATTAGACAAGAATCATCAGGAGCTTTTTCTAAAAAATAGCCGATATTATCCTTTAGTCTTTTATGCGGACGCCAGGAAGAAGCGCAGGACCACATCTCGGAGTATTTATTTAGGTCTGGATGGTCAATGGGTGAGATGCGTTCGATGGTTTCAAGACAAGTACCGTTATTGATGACCACTGAATTTTTTGTTGTACCAAAATATTTCTCCGTGAGAGTCTTGTTAAAGTTTGATTGGTAAACGACGAGATCTGCGGCCGTAAAAGATCGATTGATAGGTTCGTTCATGCGTCGCCAGTCTTGGCGCGAATTGAAGTATATACCATCTAATCGAAGGGCCAACTTTGCCTTCTTTCGAGACGCCATAATGAATGATAGTTGGACGTCTGGATCTTCTACATCGGATCCTACGATGTGGCCTGTCTTTTGAGCCTGTAGCATCAGCCGACGGCCGAAAGAGTTGGGTCCGGACGAAGAATTGACATCGACGTTGTCTAACAATATCTTCATCCTAGATATCCTCTTGCCCTGATGGTCTCCGCCGACATCTTTTGATTGATCGCTCTGTTTGAAGTAAACAAGTTCTTATTTCCTAGGTCAATATTGTAGTGGTATCCAACTACGGGCACAAAGTTCAACTTCTTTCCTTCGAGGTGAGACAGATGCATCATTGGCAAAAATATAGCTTGATCGCATGCAATCATGATGTATTGACCGTCGTCTGTGAAGAAGTTAGTTTTATCGACCTTACGAAGTTGACCCGCTCGAAAAGTCTTTAGGTGACTCGAGACCCATGGATGTTGATAGACGGTCTGACCAGGCTGTAGAATGAGCGGACCCGAGATGTTTCGCGGGGTGTAACTCCATCTGTGAGCTGTCCAAGCGACGGTCTGCGATTGATCCTTGTACGTTTCGTTGAGTATCCACAACAAGTCGTTTTCAATCAACCAATCGCCACCATCAAGTCGACATACAACCTCGTCATCTTCTATCGACTCAAGAGAAACCAACGTATTGCGGACTTCACCATGTTTCTCCGTCCTGTTTACAAGAGTAAACTTGTCTCTGTAAATGGATCCTTCTACGACTCGTTTGACGAGATCCGGACCTTTATCAGTTGACATGTCGTTAATAACGATTGCTCTCCATTCGTCATAGCTCTGGGCCATCATCGAATGGAGCGTCTTTGCTATGTCTTCTTCCGCGTTGTAGTACGGAATGACGAAGACAAATCGATTCTTCACTCCAATTTCTCCGAACCAAAAACCTGACCTTTCGTAGCCATCACTGCCGGTTCGGACTTCTTAATGTTGAGCCACGGAGTCGGCTTGGAGAAATCGACGCGGTGGTGGAAGATCCAGCCCCCGAGCTCGGCCTTCATTCTCGCTGCGAGTTCTTTGATCTCTTGATCTGTCACGTCTGACCATTTTTTGTCAAAAAACTTGTTATTTTCTGATACGTCTTCTTGAACCTGATTGTACAGCGAAGTCCAGTGGCGCGACCAGAAACCTTTGTAGGTATGAATTTTCCTTTCTAGGTCGTACCAAGAATAATGGTACACGCCTGGCAATTGTTGTACTACGTGATTAATCCATTCTTCATAAGCGATTAGTGCTTGTTTGTCTCCCCCCAATGCAGCTTTTCGAGCTGCATCAACTTCGTTAGTATAAAAAGAAACGCATGGTACGTTTTCAAGCGAATCGTTATATATGTAATCGTCGCCGTCTGAGCCGATTGAGTACATGGTACCCTCATCATCAATTCGACGATGAGATTTTGGTAAGCCATGAGTGATGTTAGGATTATTGCGACTAAGACGCCATTTCCAAGGATTTACATCGACACGAACTTTTTCAGGGCCGCCCCAATATTCAATCACGGGCAAGGCAATTAAATCAACGTCTTTGGGAAATTTTTTGGCTAGATCAATTATTTTTTCATAATCGTCTTCATGAACTACTTCGTCGATATCAACCTGCCAACAAAATTCTTTTGTACAACGTTTTCTTGCTTCGGCTTTTTGTTGTCCATTAAAAAGAGCAAAACGCTTATCATTCCAATTTCTTATAACCTGGAATGGTTTTACGCGGGCGTCCAATTTTTGTATTTCGAGAAGACGTTCCCACGTTCCGTCTGTCGATCCACCATCAACAACGACGACTTCATCGCAAAAACCTAAAAGCGATTTTATCGATTGTTCCCACGGATAATTTTGTTCGATGCAATTTCTTGTTTGAGTGTAGCCGCTAATTGTAGGTTTATAATTCATCATAGTTGTAATTCCGTTCCAGAATAATTTCGGCGCGGAGTAAAGATATTCTTCTATAGATGCAATATCATTAGTCGCAAACCATTCTTCATTTTTATGTTGGACGTTATCGTTTAGATGAAGCTTACAACCTAATAATTTTGCTTCAATTACCATGCGAGGACATGTATCCATTCCTTTAGGCAGATATACGAAACCTTCCGATACTGATATTTTTGCTAATGTTGTTTCATAAGGAATATTCCACAATATATTGGTTTCCTTACCGTTTTTTTCGCACCATTCTTTTGCTTCATCGAAACCTTTTATCCATGAATCGGAACCGAGTACAATCCAAGCCTTACGATCTGTCGATGTTTTTTGAATACCTTCTCTTAAAGCTTTAATCGTCCCTAAAGTTTTTTTATCAAATACGCTAGATAAAACGATACTAGGTTTTTGCGATAAAAAGGGAAATAGCTTTAGGTAATAATTTTTTTGTCCTTCGGACATCCACCACAATCCTTCAGCGCCGTGGTAGAACGCAGAAATTAACTTTCCATTAATTTGAGTGTGACAATCGCATGGTTTACCTGTCAAATTAGCATGTTTTTCTGGCGATCTATAACGACAATATTTGTAATCGTATTCAAGAATAGAATATTTCAGATTCGCTACGATACTCGGAATCAATTGTGGATTGAGAGCAGAAAAATTTCCAAAAATCCAGAATTTATTGATTCCTTGTTTCAATAAATCCATTGTTACATTTTGCGATTTTAACTTCATTACTTTAAATGGCGATTCATTGATTAAAGCCTCTGTTGTTAATTCGGCCCCCCCAACGTAATCTGACATAAAAAGATCGGCTACAAAAATTATTTGAGCAGTTTCATCTAACTGGAGATTATTTCCAAATATCTCGTCTTTTAAATTAAAAATTGTCATAATTTATGTTTAAAATTTATCTACATCTGTAATGTAGACGTGTAAATTTTTTTTCTTAAATAAAAGAAAGTAAATTTTTCATTTTATAAAAATATCATATAATTAAATTGATATCAAATGGATAAAAAAAAATTTCCTAAAAAAAATTTTAAAAATAGTGATGAATTATCTGAACAAAATAATTCTAATGATATTTTGCATAAGATTCGAAAAAAGCTCGATGATAGTGCGGCTTTAAATGGTGGCTTCGATAAACTTATTTTTATGATAGACAGTATAGAAAAAAATCAAATACAAATTGTTGAAAAGGTGGATAAAATTCATGAAGCCATATACAATCCTGATGATGGCTTGTTTGCTAGAATCGCTATTAATAAAGTTTCGCAATTAGAAGCAGTTACAACTATAGAAAAACGATTAATAGAAATTTCTACGTGGCAAGAACAATGTACTGTAGATAGTATATCTAGTGAAAAAAAAGAGGATGAGATTAATTCGAAGATACAAAAAATAGAATATTCGATATCAAATATTCAAAATTTTCAAAACACTTTGTTCTCTAGTTTCAAGTGGTTATGCGCCGCAGCTAGTGGTGGCATATTGGCTGCGTTTATAAAGTTTTTATTTAATTCAATAAAAAGTATGCCCTAATTTATACTATTCTACTTAAATTGATTAACATTAAAATGTGGAAATAGTTACTGGTCAAGAAAATTTACAAGAATATCTAAATAGCGTATTAATACAATATAAAGCATGTTTTAAAGCAGATTTAGGATTACAAACTTTACAAAAAATTAAATTTGAATCTAAGATAAAAAATGCCATAGCTAATTTATTGCTATCTTATCTTACTAAAGTTGAATCTTTGGCTGCCGGCGCTTCTGATATAATGTTAGGTTATCTTATCGATAATCAAATACCGACTATTCAAAGAGATAGTTGTCAAAAACTAAATAAAGAAAATTTAAAAAAATTAATGTCGACATATGTCGACGGATATTTAAAAGAATTAACGTACGAAGCGTTATGCATTGCTGGATTAAACGGTAAAGTTGTTTTAACAAAACAACAATCGCAACAAGATTGCGATGTATTAGAGTTTAATAACGGTAGTTTTTTTCCAGAAGTTATTTCTATTTTTAAATTAAAAAATTCAAATTATTTAAATCCAAAAATCGTATGCATAGATGGTTATATAGAATCAATTTCAGAGATACACCACTTATTAGAAGATGCCTCGCGATTAAAAGAAAACATGTTTCTTTTTGTAAGAGGTATTTCTGAAGAAGTAATTCATACTTTAAAAGTTAACTACGATAGAGGCACGTTGGTGGTATTACCTTTCATAGTTAAATACGATTTAGACGGTGTTAATTTATTAAATGATATTGCCGTCGTCGCAGGTTGTGAGTTGATATCAAGCTTAAAAGGTCAGTTAATTAGTAGTATAAAATTATCTATGTGTCCGCGGGTTGACTATGTTAATGTTAGTGATATCGGCGTTTTGATAGAAAAAAAAGAAACTCGTAATGAAGTTGATAAACACATATACTTTCTTCAACAAAAAATACTTGAAGAAAGTATGTCCAAAGATTTTTTATCAAAAAGAATAAAAAACTTAGGTTCAAATAGAGTAACGATCTCTTTGAGATCTGACAAGAATACGACAAAAAAAACCTTTATGATCGATCGAGCGTTACGAGCAACGAAAATTGCAAACACGCATGGAGTCATCGATATCGATAATAAATTGTATCCATTAGCTGCTTTTAATATCGCAAAAATATATTGCGATTTATTTTTAAATAGTTATAAATCTATAGGAACTATAGTTTGTTGATTAGTTTAGTTAACATTAGTTGCTGCAGCTGCGACTAAATCAACGGGATTAGAGTCTTTTTTACTATCAGCTGTTTGTTTTATTTTTAAAAGTTTATCTTGTATTTTTTTATTGACAACGTTTTTATATTCTTTTTCGAAGTCAGTCATTAAACCTCGAATAAATCCATCGATCTGTCCATCGTCTATGTTTTTTTCTGCCATTAATTCTTGAAGCGCTGGTAGGACTAGAGAAGCTTCAAAAGAGCCTATCTCATAATTCATTTTTTTCATTAATACTGATAATGCTTTACCATCTGAGATACCTGCTTTTTTCGCAGCATCTTGTGTAGCTTTTACTAATACTGTTTTGTTTTTTCCGCCGGCAGCTTTACCTGGCTCTTTGGCTTGATTAGACTCTTTGTTTTTATCTTCACCGGAACCTGCTTTTTCAGGAACAGCTAATGCAGGATCGACATCTGTTGTTTTTGGTCCATCGTTTAAAACTTTTGCTATTTCGTTTAGTTGCGTGACGGTGGCGTTCATTAAATCAACCATTAATTGATTAACATCGACGCCAGGTATTTTGCCAAATATTTTTCCAAATGTTCCCGTAGGAACAAATCCTTTTGCTAAATTTGTTTCAATATTTTTTTTGAGCTTATCGTCATCTTTAACGATATCGATTAGTTTCATTTCTTTTTTTTCTTTATTAGATTCGATATCGGTAATATTGTTTTTTAATATAGTCGGTAAAATCTTAAAACCCTGTTCTAGACTTCCAATTAAGGCTAAGCCTGCTAAAATAGGATTTTTATTAGGTGTTTTACTAAACAAACTAGAAATTTTGCCCTTAAATCGATCGAGCGTATTTCCTCCTGTAAATTTATTAATTTCTTTAACAATGGTGTCAATAGCGCCCGAAAGCAGATCCAGGTTTGCTTTTTTCGCTAAATCATTAATTTTTTGTAATTTGCCTATGACTTCTGTCGCTTCTTTATATTCGTTTTCATCTAACGCTTCTAATAATAAGTCTACTTGATAATCAATATTTGATTCTAAAAAAATCGATTCGGCTTTTTTTATTTTAAATTTTAATTCGTTTAATTTTTTAGAGTTATAATTTTGTTTTAGCGTATTCATATTTACTGCAACCTACTGTTTACCAACTTTAATAATTATTGTATTCTTTATTAGGTGGAAAAAAAAATGAATAAAGTTGATAAATTATCTAAAGAGGTTTTAAATTTATTTAGTTATTCGAAAGATATAGTTACAACTAATTTGAACACTGCTAATAATGTTGGTAACTTAGAGCCTAAGTTAACTGAACATCAATTAAATTTTGTACTTAAACTGTTTGAAAATTCATTAACGCAAGGTTATCAAAAAGGAATTAGTATTTTTCAAAAAACATTAAAAAATGTTCTTAACGAAGAAGTTAAAGAAACTAAAAAAAAAAATAAATGATAAGAGGACAAAAACATTTAATAAAGTGTCGATGCGTTTTACCTCAGTTTAAACAACTCGCGAATCCGCCGCAGCATCAATTTACTGTTTTCTCGCTCATTAAAAATGACGATACTATAACGAAATATTCTCAATGTAATAATTGTGGAATTATTCACAAGGTTATTGATGTATGTAAATCTGAAATTTTGTCTTCTAAAGAAAACATAGGATCTTTAATAAAAATTGAAGATATTAAATCATCGCTACACGTTAATATTATTAATGTTTTAGAAGTTAATTTCGCAGACATTGCAACTTGGGAAGCTGTTCAATTTATTGTAGAAAATAAAAATTGGGGAGAATTTGTCGTTATAACGTCCGAAATAGAAGATGAAGAAATTCACGGTAAATATATTAGAGTATTAGGAGAATCTCTTTGTAAGATAGAAACTTTTGTTAGATCTTCAGGATTATTAATATGAGCGAACTTTACGGAAAAACCAATGCAGATAAATTAGCAGAAGAAAATGTTATCGCCCGAAAAATTATTAATGAGATCTTACAATTTGGAATATCTGAAAGACAAAAGTATTTGATCATGTACTATTTAGGTCTTGAATTAGAAGACATCGAAAAATCTCAAGCTGTTTCTAATATGTTAAAAGAATTAGTACCAAATTTAACTATTACTTCCATATATGAAGGAAATGTGTAATGGGAAGACAAGTAAACGCGCTTTATAAAAATAAATCTAACAGCATAGAAGATTCTTATTACGCTTCAAGTTTGGCTCAAGGCTCAGATGATAGGTTAGTCGTTCTTCATGGAGAAGTCAACGAACATTCAATATCGAACGTAATAGTTCAACTACTTCATTTAGCGAATCAAAATCATAAACCTATTCATCTTGTTATTTCTACATACGGCGGTTCTGTCGATGAAATGTTTTCATTATACGACACTATTAAGTTTCTTCCATGTCCTATTCATACGATCGCTTTGGGTAAGGTTATGTCTGCAGGAGTATTATTGTTGGCTTCTGGTGTAAAAGGAAAACGCATGATCGGTCGATCTGCGCGTATTATGATTCATCCTATCTCAGGCGGCGTTCTTGGTAATGTGTTCGAAGCCATGAATGAAATGAAAGAATTTGAACGTTTGCAAGAATTGATGGTTTCGGCATTAATGGCGGAAACAAAAATTAAAAAAGAAGAAGTCAATAAACTGATGAAAGCCGGTCATGATTTCTTTTTAACGCCAGAACAAGCGATTAAGATGGGTATTGTTGATAAAATCATTGGAGACATAGGATAGATTGTTTTGTAAAGTATATCAATATCATGTTATAACCAATAAATGCCTCGATACTCTTATGATCAGTATTTTCCTTATCCACACATTAGAAAAGAACAACGAACTGCTATTGAATTTGCCATAAATGAATATGAAGCAGGAAAAAAATGCGTAATTCTTGAATTGGGAACAGGAGTTGGTAAATCAGCAATTGGTATATGCGTTTCTAGATACTTAGAGGCGCACATTCCATCACCGATGAATGCTGATGAACCTTTGACGGGCGCGTATGTTGTGACGACTCAAAAAATATTGCAGCAACAATATTTAAATGATTTTGGTCCAACTTCTGGTAAAAGCCTTGTGCGTTCGATTAAATCATCTACCAACTATCAGTGTGGTTTTTATAACGATCATACATGCGCTGAGTCAAAAAGAATTCTTTCAAAATTAACTAAGCAATTATCTGGAACTGATTTTCAGAAACATTGTAAGGTTAATTGTCCATACTCAATTGAGAAACAACATTTTATTGATTCGTTAATTTCTGTAACAAATTTTTCGTATCTTTTGGCTGAATCTACTTATTCAGGAAAGTTAGAACCAAGAGCTCTTTTAGTAGTCGACGAAGCTCACAATATTGAAGGAGAACTTAGTAAGTTTATCGAAGTTACTTTTTCAGAAAAGTTTGCTAAAGACATATTGAGATGCAAACCTCCAAAAAATGAATCACAAACAGCTATTTTTGAATGGATTCGTACGACGTATAAAAAAGCGTTGTCCAAACATGTGTCATCTTTAGAAAAATCATTAGTAAAACTTAGTAATGACATTGAGGGCTACGGTACACACTCGAAACAATATGAATTATTAGAAAAACACATCGCAAAAATTGAAAATTTTATTGAAATTTATAAATCAGAAAATTGGATCTTAAATACAACGATACCGCCCATCGACAATAAAAGAGTAGGTAGAAAATACGAATTTAAACCTATCGATGTTTCTCCATACGCTTTTAACACTTTTTTTAAACTAGGCGGTAGAATATTATTGATGTCTGCTACTATAGTTGATAAAGATATATTTTGCTCATCTTTAGGTTTCAATTCCCGTGAAATTTCTTTCTTAACTTTATCATCGCCATTTCCTATAGAAAATAGACCTATTCATTATATTCCTGTCGGCAGTATGTCAAAATCTACGATAGATAAAACATTACCAATTCTTGCTGAGACAGTTAAGATGTTACTCGAAAAACATATTAATGAAAAAGGAATTATCCATTGTACTAATTATAGAATAGCCAAATATATCAAAGATGTCATTCAATCTTCAAGATTATTGTTACATGATTCTATTAATAGAGATGAAGCGCTAAAATTACATATTAGTAGTGAAGAACCCACAGTGTTATTGAGTCCATCGATGATGGAAGGTATCGATCTTAAAGATGATTTAAGCAGGTTTCAAATAATTTGTAAAGTTCCTTTTCCTTATTTAGGAGATCTCGTTGTTAAAAAAAGAATGCAACTTAATAATAAATGGTACTCCTATTCAACTGCAAAATCTATTATTCAATCTCTCGGTAGATCTATTAGAAATGAAAAAGATCATGCAATTTCGTACATTCTTGATAGTGATTGGGAACGATTTTATAAAATGAATAAAGAATTATTTCCAAAAGAATTTAATGTACATCGTTAGTTAAATATATTTACTGTATCTTAATCAATTATATATTATACTGCATCTAGGAGATATTCTATGGGAGATGAAGACAATAAAGTTTTAGATAAGTGGAATGAATTAAAAACGCTAGTAGAATCTTTAGAGCTTGATGTGGTAAAAAACTCGAAAGGGACTATCGCAGCTGGTGTCAGAGCTCGTAAAGGTTTACGTCAACTTCAAGCAAAATCAAAAGAATTAGTTAAACTTACGATAGAGCTTGACAAGAAAGAATGATTGAATATGTCGCGACAAAATAGAGCTGTCATTTTTGACTTATTTAAGTTAGGATTGGATCCTAAAAAGAAATACAAAGATGTCGATAAAAACGGACATTTAATTTATAAAAAAAAATTAAATAATTCATTAGAAAAAACCGATAGTACTTCAAAAAACGTTAATGATAATTTATCATTAGAAGCGCCAAAAGAAGAATCGACCGTTGAAAACGCTACAAATTTAATAGACGATAATATTGTAAAAGATATAGATCACGCGAAAATAGTCGAAGCAACAGAAGTTGAATTAAAAACAGAAAAAATTGAAAATAAAATCAGCAAAAAAACAAAAAACGAAAAACGAACGTCATTGAAAGATTAATTTCTTGACTTTTTCGTAGATATTTTTTTCAATCTGACAAATTCTCATTCGCGTTAAATTATAAATTTTGCCAATTTCTTGGAGCGTTTTAGGACCGGATTTAGCAGCAATTATAACGCAATTTTTGCCATCTTCGTAAGATATCCAGCTATTACAGGTTTTTCTTTGACAATTAACGTTATATTTTTCGTGTAAAGAAAAACATGATTCGTTTGATATTAATTTTAATTTTTTATTTTTCATAAGATATTATAGAGACAACGTATTAAATCAATGTTTAATTGTTTAATTATGTTGTATAATTGTGTGTAGATTATATGAAAAAAACATATGTTCTAGACACTAACGTATTATTAAGTGATCCTAATTCAATATTTTCATTTGAGGATAATGAATTAATCATTCCGATGGCAGTTCTTGAAGAACTTGACAATCATAAAAGTCGTCTCGACGAGATAGGTAAAAACGCTAGACAGGTTTCGAAGACGTTAGACGAATTAAGATTAAAAGGCAGTTTAATCGAAGGTATCTTTCTACAAAACGGAACAACGTTACGCATAACATCCATCAATCCGAGTATTTTAACTAACTTACCGCCTGAGCTACTTTGTTCTAAAGTTGATAATATGATTATATCTTTCATGTTACAACTAAAACAAGAACAAGATTATAATTGCAGTTCAGAAAATGTTGCGATTCTCGTTACGAAAGACATTAATGTAAGAATAAAATGCGATTCGTTGGGCATCAAATGCGAAGATTATTTAAAATTAAGAGTTGCCACAGATGCTGAGCACTTTTATCGTGGAGTTGCTGTTATTGAATTAGAAGAACATAGAATAAAACAGTTTTATGATGAGAACGAATTATCGTTAACTACAGATGAAATTAAAGATAATTTGTTATATCCAAATCAAATAGTAGTTATTAAAAACACTGGACAAAATGGTAAAACTACAAAATCTGCATTAACGAAATATGTTACGTCAGAGAAACCTTTAGCGCCTATCGCAAAAATAGAACAAGCTTTTGGATTAAAACCTCGCAATAAAGAACAATCTTTTTCTCTAGATTTATTGTTTGACAACAACGTTAAATTACTAACTCTAACGGGACCTTCAGGAACAGGAAAAACTTTATTAGCAATTGCTGCGGCGCTTGAACAACTTAAGGGTATCGGTGCTGTTGAAAATGCGAAATATGAAAAACTTATTGTAACGCGTCCTGTACAACCAGTCGGCAAAGATATCGGATTTCTTCCTGGCACTCTTGAAGAAAAAATGGAACCATGGATTGCACCGATTCGAGATAACGTTAACTTTTTAATGAATAGTAAAAAAAGTAACAAAAAACGCGCGCCGAGTGATGCAACGAAATCTAGATTAGGCGATGAATATTATCTTGCTCTTATGCAAGATAAGGGTCTTATTGAAATTGAAGCTATTACATTCATTCGAGGCCGCTCGATTCCAAACGCTTACATTATTATTGATGAAGCGCAAAATCTTTCGATGCACGAATTAAAAACCATTATCACGCGTGTTGGTGATGGAACGAAATTAGTGCTTACAGGCGATATTGAACAGATTGATAACGTACACGTTGATGTCTTTACGAATGGGTTAACTTACGCTGTAGAGAAATTTAAAGAATATGATATTGCCGGTCATGTAAACTTAATTAAAGGAGAGAGGTCTGAACTAGCTACGTTAGCATCAAAGATACTTTAACATTAATTGGGTTATATTTTTATTGTTTAATATATTTGATATGTGGAAATATGAGTGGAATATTAGATAATAAATCTAGAGTTATTGATGCCTTATTGACGTATGAAGGTCGTCGTCAAATGGCTGAAGGTAATTTTGTTATAAGTTATGCCACTCTTTCTGATGCTTTTGTCGTTTATGAACCTAGTAACGTTGATGGACATGTCGATCCGACTACAAAAATATATCTTGAAGCATTCAATGCGCCACAAGATCAAATAACTTTCGAATCTGACGACTCTGGAAAATTATCACCGTTTAATCAAGCTTTTTCAGCAGAAAAAAACATATTACACGCGGGTAAGATAAAAAAGATAAAAGAAAATTTTGTTTCTGGAACGATATCTTCAACGACAGTTTCCGGTTCTGCTTTTTCTGCTGAAATTGAAAGTAT
>Ga0194131_10002277_pt1 | contig 31716 bp, 38 predicted proteins | sample TA2KigO120mmetaG_FD_148631 | JGI IMG/M metagenome (GOLD analysis project Ga0194131, IMG submission 148631) | Freshwater microbial communities from Lake Tanganyika, Tanzania - TA2015053 Kigoma Offshore 120m | ecosystem: Environmental > Aquatic > Freshwater > Lake | place: Tanzania: Lake...
GGCCGAGCATTTGCTGTAGGAGGTCCTTCATAAAACACAAATTCAGTTCCACCTTCGCGCGCAGTAAGGCTTTTTTTGAAAATAGAATGCTCCTTCCAAAATGCGAGGACTTTTTCTTCTATTGTGGGTAAATCTAATTTTTCTTTCGCATTAAGCATAAGAATTATCAAATGATACCGTTAAAACAGAGCTTTTTCAATAAAATAAAACACCCCTATGGGTGTCTTATTTTTTTGTGGAAATGCCGGGAATCGAACCCGGATCCGAAGCATATCAGCCCGAAACTTTCTACAAGCGTAGTCATATCAAATCATGCAGTGCGACTTAGATATGACAGAAATCGCACATGCCTTACTGGCTTAGTTTTATTCCTACGTCACCAGTCCGTAAGAACTATCCTGCGGTATAAGACCCTTATATCCCCTAGCAGGAGTTAGGAAAGGATCCCTAAACTACGCGTATGCGAGTTCAGGAGTGCGACTAAATGCGTTGGCAGTTAATCTTGTGCGCGCCGTTTTACGAGTGTGCGTGCGAACTCGGCTTGCTTATTTCGTTTCAATGTTCCGTCGAAGCCTGGACCATTCCCGTTTTTTTATCGCCTCGCGCTTATCGGCTTTCTTTTTTCCTTTACCGATACCAATCTCTATCTTTACGAGACGCCCTTTACTATAAACCCGAATTGGAATTATTGTCAAGCCATGCGCTCGTACCCGCGATGCAAGATCCGCTATCTCATCCCCTTTTAAAAGCAGGCGACGGGGGCGAAGAGGATCATACTCCTTAGGAACATTATTTTCTTGGTACGGCCTTACATTCATATTTAAAAGCCATGCCTCGCCACCACGAATAACAACATGCGCACCACTAATATCAGCATGACTCGCTTTTAACGATTTCGCCTCATAGCCAAAAAGCTCAATGCCCGCCTCGAGGCTATCTACTATTTCGTAATTAAATCGGGCTTTGCGATTAGTTATTGCAACCTGCTCCATACGCACCAGTATGATGAGAATACCGATAAAATGCTATAGTAAGAAACATGAAAGAAAACACCTCAAATCCATCCTACTTTATACGCAATCTTAATATCGTTGTTGGACTTGTACTTATATGGCGCGGTATATGGCACGGCTTAGATATTCTCGAAAAAATAATTGGCATTGATCACACACTCTTTGCGCCAGCCCTCGGCATTGTTATTGGATTAATACTTCTCTACGCCCCAGACCGCGATCTTAAAGAATTACAAAAACTCTAAAGAAACGTTGACCAATAGGGTTTTTTCTGTTACGATAACCATATTACTACCAACACAAAAATTAATCGCGAGATAACCGCCAAGGAACTTTTAGTTATCAGTGAAGACGGTACTAGCCTTGGCGTAATGTCGCTCGACGACGCCATTAAGATCGCCGACGCAACTAATGTCGATGTAATCGAGATATCGCCTAATGCTAAGCCGCCTGTTGCGCGCATAATGAGCTATGACAAGTTTCGCTATCAAGAAGAGAAGAAGCGAAAAAAGCAGCGCATGGCGCAAAAAAATCTCGAAACAAAGCGCATTCAACTTTCAGGCCGCACAGCGATAAACGACCTACAGGTAAAGGCCCGACTACTTAATAAGTTCATGGCAGCAGGGCACTCTATTAATATAGTACTTACCCTTCGTGGGCGCGAAAAAGGCAATCAAGACTATGCTCATGAACAACTACAGAAATTCCTTGCAATGCTTGCGCCACACCGCGTAATCGCCCCACCAAAATTCATGGGGCGTGGCATACAAACACAGATTGTTCCGTCAAAGTAATTTCTAAAAAGACCATATTGCCATATCGGCAAAAATCACCTATAATCATAAAACTTCGACTATGGCACGCAAATCCGTCGTAAAAAGAATACGTCTTACAAAAACCGGTAAGCTTATGCGCCGCACTATGGGGCAGGGTCACTGCCGCGCAAAAAAGCGCGGTGTTCAGCTACACCGTAAGCGTGGAGCGCACGCGATAGTAGGCGTTGACGCGAGCCAGATGCTTCGTAATTTAACTAATAAAAACTAACTACCATGCCAAGAGTAAAGCGTGGGGTAATTGCCCACAAACGACGTGAAAAAGTCCTTGCATACACCAAAGGTTTCCGCTGGGGACGTAAATCTAAAGAACGTGCCGCAAAAGAAGCTTTGCTTCACGCATGGACACACGCATTCCGTGGCCGTAAAGAGAAAAAACGCACAATGCGCGCCCTCTGGAACGTTAAGATCAATGCCGCTGGCCGCGCCCTTGGTGTTACCTACAAAAACCTTATAACAGCGCTTAAGCTTAAAAAGATTGAACTCGATCGTAAGGTATTGGCAGATATAGCCGAACACAACCCTAAAGCCTTTAAGGCAGTTGTCGACAGCGCTCGCTAATACAATAAAAAAACCGCATAACGTATGCGGTTTTTTTATTCTGTGGTACTTGCAGATAACTCCACAGAACCATCCTGTTTTTCAGCGTCCGCTGTAGATCCTATAGACTCAATAGCTTCCATAGCCTTTCTTAAAATCTCAACACGCGCCTTATAACGAGATAATGCCTTACGTGCTTCAGGATACGAAAACCATCCATATCCTTCGTGCTCAGACGATATGCGCACGCGTGACTGCGATGTTTCCGCTAAATAAAAAATGACAACCTTAAATATGCGCTTACCCTCGCTCATATAAGGAAACTTTTCATACACCTTAAAATTAGGGTGCATAGTAAGTTCGCTACGACGTAATCCTGTTTCTTCGCGTACCTCACGAAATGCTGTTTGCCAGCTACGCTCACCTTCCTCCATACGACCGCGCGGAAAATCCCACGTACCGCGACTACGGTACAAAAAGAGAAACTTAAGCTCCCCTTCAACTCGTCGGAATATGATTATGCCGGCGGATATTACTTTTGTGTAATCCTTTTTTTCCATACTATTAACGCTTTTTAAGCATGGCGAGCATCTTCTCTAGTGGCCATGCATTGATAATATCCTTCTTCTCTGCCCACCCTCTACGGGCTTGTGCAATGCCATATTCTAACACAGAAAAATGCATTTTGTCATGAGCATCGGAATCTATTGCCATTTTTACACCCCGATCAACGCACATGCGTATATGCTCGGCAGACAAATCAAGCCTATCAGGAAAAGCATCTATCTCCATAATCGTTCCCGAGGCAGCTGCCGCATCAAGCACTGCCTCCATATCAAAATCACATGCTTCACGCACATTAATCTTACGCGCCGTTGGATGAAAGAAAATATCTGCATGAGGATTTGTAATAGCTCGTATTATTCGCTTCGTCTGCTCCTCTCTGGGTAAATCAAAATACGAATGTATTGAAACACCTACCACATCAAGATCTACAAGTACATCATCTGGTAAATCAAGCGATCCATCTTTTAATATGTCGCACTCACTACCTTTCAATACTTTGAATTTTTTATGAGCAGAGGCAAGGCGCGCATTCACCTCATCAATTTCTTTCATCTGTAGGCGCAGGCGATTTTCATCAAGACCACCCATCATCGCAAGACGCTTTGTGTGATCCGTTACAACCATATAATGAAGCCCAAGAGCCATCGCCGCATGAGCCATATCTTCTATAGAATGAGCGCCGTCTGTCCAATTCGTCTGAACCTGTAAATCACCTTGTAGATCATGATAATTAATAAGATGAGGTAATGAAGCAGATCGCGCCTTTTCTATCTCACCCGTATTTTCACGTAATTCAGGGGGGATAAATGTGAGCCCAAGGGCAGTATAAATATCTTCTTCGGTTTCACCCGCAACAACAGTATCACCACGAAACAAGCCGTACTCATTAAGTTTTAATCCTTTATCTTGCGCAATCTGGCGCAAGGTAATATTATGGTCGCGCGAACCAGTAAAGTAATTAAGTGCAGCGCCATATGACTCAGTAGGCACAACACGCAGATCAACCTGCAAACCATTTTTTAATCGCACAGCAGACTTTGTTTCTCCATGAGCTAAAACCTCATCAACATCCGACATGGATACGAAATACTGCATAATCGGCGATGGAGCATCTGCAACCACCAACATATCTAAATCACCAACAGTTTCTCGTCGTCGACGCGCCGAACCAGCCAGTGTCGCACGGCGCACACCCTTAAGCCCTAAAAGCTCTTTTTCTAAATTACGCCCCCACGGCAAAACATCACCTAAGAGCATTCGCCCTGCTCCTCGTTTTAAGAATGCAATACCGCGTAATATTTTTTTCTCACTCTTCTCTCCAAATCCAGCAAGAGAGCGTATCTTGCCACCCACGGCAGCTTTCTCAAGATCTTCTAAATTTTTGATATTGAGCTCCTTATACAAAACACGAATTTTTTGTGATCCAAGACCCTGAACAGAATACAATGCGGGTAAATCTATCGGCAGAGCACGACGCAATTCTTCATACAATGATGATTTTCCTGTTGTGATAATTTCTACAAGCGTATCACCCAATCCACGACCAATACCCGGTATAGCCAAAAGAGCTGGTAATCCACCACGAGCGTAAATCTGGGCAATTGACTCAGTAGTACCTTCAATACTATCGGCAGCACGCGCATACGCCTTAGCACGAAAAGATAAACCCTCGTCTACTTGGATGTATTCACCAATCTCTCTTATTATTTGTGAAATATCCTTATTATCCATCACTCCACTGTACTTCCGGAGAAAGCGTACGTCAAAATTATCGCCCTAAATTACGAGGGGTATGATCAGTAATAGATATCATATTTTTATGAGAACGGTGACGCGGAAAAACAATATTTGGGCTACTAAATATAATAATTGCAGCAATAAAAGAAAGTATGGATGTGATTATAAATAACACTTGAAAGCCGAATGTCTGTGTCACAATACTCCCTAAAAGGCCTGCTATACCTGTTGCAATACCCACCGCACCCGAATCAAATGCAAATTCTAATGCACGATGCTTTGGATCTAAGTGGCGCGTAAAAATACCATTCCACGATGGAACATACAGGGCAAAACTTATAGCATGCAAAATCTCAACCAAATATAATTGCCATACCGTGCGCACCAAAACATAACTAAAAGCCGTAAGCCCTGCTAACAATAAACTTACTACAAGCACTAAATAATCATCGCGCTCTGAAGTTGTTCGATCAATCGCAATAGCAACAGGAACCTGTATGATTGATTTCAATATCCAATAAATTGCCGCAGCAATACCAACCGTTATAACAGTTGCCCCGGGAATTTTTTCGAGCACAAACACAGCGAATATTGGAGCAAGTAATCCCCAACCAGAAAGCCATACAAGATCCGCCCATATAAAACGCTTAATAACAGCATTAAAACGGATATGAAATACATTCATAAAAATTATGTTGTTTTTGGAAATAAGGATACATGACCAAACTCGCCATCATATCCCGGAATTATTTTTATATCGCCACTACGCATACGGAAAATAGCGTCAGCCACACGAGGAAAATCAAGAGCGATGTCTGCAATAGGTACATCTAATAGTATACCAAACTCTGAACCAAATTTTTGTATAAGATTTGCATACAACACAGGAATCTTTTTTGAAGTCACACCGCAATTAAGCGCACCGCACACAACCTCATGAAGCGGCACTATCGATTTATACGGTGTGCGGCGCGCATCAGTATAGCCACTAGGCCGATCAGCAAGCACATCCATACGATTCATTACACCAATGGTTACCTTTTTACCGCACACAGAACACATATTCCCATGCTCTTTTGTTTCTTCTGGCGCCCATGAAACACCGCACGCACGATGCCCATCGTAATGATACTTACCCTCTTCAGGGAAAAATTCTATCGTATATAAAAATGCATTATGAGGATCTTTTTTAGCACCTGGAATAGAAGATTTAATCGCCTTAATAATCCCCTCATATGACATTGTGCAATCAAATACATTTGCCTCACGTCCAATTTTTAAAGGAGAGTGCGAATCCGAATTCGAAACAATAGCAACCGCATCAAGTTGAGATAAGCGCCAATTCATTGATGGATCAGAGCTTAACCCTGTTTCAATAGCAAAAATATGCTTTGTGTGTTCGCCATAACACTCCTCAAGCGTATCGAATCCCGACATAGAACCAAAAACAGAAAACCATGGCGTCCATGCATGAGCGGGAATAACAACAACATGAGGGTCGACCCCTAAGCATATTTTTACAAGATCTTCTGAATCCAACCCTAATATCGGTCGCCCATCACTTGAAAGATTACCTATCCACGACAGAGCGCTATTTATTTTTTGAACCGCATCTATACTGGGCGCCCATATAAGATTATGCACACGACGACCTCTACCACCACGCGTATACACATTCGAAATTTCGGATGTAAGCATAAAGCGCGTCTTTGATGACGCGCCACTTATAGTCGGTAATACATATTGAGCCTTAAGCCGATAGAGACCTGGTTCTGCTGGCTCAAGCTTTTCTTTAATTTCTTTAAACCACAAAGGGTGGGTAAAGTCCCCCGTACCCATAACATCTATCCCCTTATCACTCGCCCACCGATCAAGTTCCTCCAAAACCATCTTCGGTGAAACGGCTCGTGCGTATTTAGAATGTATCTGAAGATCAGCGATAATGCGCGACATATGCGCTTATCGTAACGATTAACCCTATTTTTCGGCAAGCTGCCGACGCATAAAGAAAATAGAAAAGAATGGAATAATAACCATTTGCAGTACAGGTGCCACACCAATATTAATAATAGGAATTATCGGCATAGATGGAGCGTACGCCCATCGCCGTGCGACTTCCACTGCATGATATTCCACACCAACTGCCCACAAAAAACCAAGTACTATAAGAAATGCAAAACGTCGCTGACTAAATCGCTTACCCCAACCCACATTTTTTACAAGCATACCAACAACAAGATAGAGAGTAACCGTCACTAAGCCATCTTTTATTGCTAAGCCCAAATGCTCTCGAATAAAAGCATCGTACCCCGAAAGAGTAACACCTGAAAAAGAATAACGGGTCATTTGCGAAATATCCCAAATAAAATGAAACGCGGATGAAACAATAAAAAGAGAAAATAAAAAACGAATAAGCGGCATAGTGTTAAGTATACAATATTTATTCGATTCGATTCCTGCACAAAGAAAATAAAATACAATAGAGTCACTTGTCGGTGGTTATATTGTATTTTGTGCTCTCGGCAGGAATCGAACCTACACCGCCTCCTTCGGAGGGAGGAATTGTATCCATTCAACTACGAGAGCATAATATCACGCCCATAATAGCGATTTTACTATAGAGTGTCCAACTAACTAAAACGTTTTTTTGTGTTCTTCAACTTGCTGCATTACAAGCTTTAATAACTCTTTAGGATCAGGTGAAAAAACAGTCTTTCTAAAACCCCTATATGATTTTTCTAATATGTCACGGATGTAATCCGCTGTACCACCCGTTGTCTCCAAAACCCCTATCGGCTTATTATCCTCAAATGCAGCGGTGTATTCATTTAATGTTCCAATACGACCACAAATAATAATCACCGCATCCGCGGAGCGCGTAAGAATCCAATTACGACCAGAATATTCAAAACCCGTAAAAACAATATCATCGTGATAATCAATAGGAAGATGATATGTTTTAACATGAGCTGCTTCGGATGATGCGGGCGAGAAGCCAATAACAAGCCCTCCTGCCGACTTAGCGCCTTTTGCGGCCCAATACGGTGTACCAGTAGTTGCGCCTGTAAGAAGTACTATATTTTGCTTCGCAATCTCCCTACCTAGCTCTTCCGCCTTTTGGAGCGTGTCCATAGAACAATGGCCGGTCTCTGCAGCGCCTGATATACAAATCTTATACCTCGTTTTTCGATGATATTTTATGTGTCGTGCTACTAATTCTTCAGGCATAGATATAGTATATCACACAAAAAAAGTGCTGATTAGGATAACTCGTATGTCTTACCTGCTTCGGGAACTACAGCATCTATAGCAAACTCATCGCGTATTTTTTGTGCTAAGGCACTACTTGCCTCTGCTTCACCCTGCACAACAAATACACGTCGTAGAGTATTTTTACCAGTTGAAATCCATTCAAGTAACTGCGGCTGATCGGCATGCGCAGAATAGCCTCCTATTACTCTCACCTTACAACGCACAGGAACCTGTTCAGTAAAAATACGGACTGTTTTTTCGCCGTTGAGTATTCGCCTGCCAAGAGTTCCCTCTGCCTGATAATTAATCACAAGAAACATAGATTTAGGGTCTGGCAGATATTTTTTTTCGTGATACAGTATACGCCCGCCATTCGACATACCTGATCCCGCTATAACTATTTTTGGTGCTGGTGCCATATTAATAGCCTTTGATTGTTCGGTGGTTACAGCTGTATGCAGACCTTTAAAATCGAAATCAAAAAAACCACCTTTTAAGTATTCTGGGTATTTTTTGTAAATTACTGTAAGCCGTATAGCAAGCGGACTATCTAGATACACGGGTATAGCAGGAATACGACCGCTTTCAATTAAATCATCAAGCTCTGAAAGTAATTCTTGTGTGCGCTCTAATGCAAATGTAGGAATCATGAGCGTCCCACCGCTTTTAACCGTATCCTCAACAGCATCCTCAAGAAGATCTTTACGTTGCACACGATCCTCATGAATACGATTACCGTAAGCAGATTCAATCAAACAATAATCAGCGTCGGGCATCATATCCTTACCCCCTAAAAGCGGTGCAGGACTATTGCCTAAATCACCTGAAAAAAGAATTTTTATACCCTCCTTAGATTCAATAAGGATTGAACTCGACCCTAAAACATGACCAGCATTATAAAGCGTTACCGTACAATCACCAATTGTAATAGAACGATGATATTCAACACCTTTCCATACGCTCATGACACGCAAAACATCCTCCGATCCATACAATGGCTCAATACCTGCTTTATCGGCAAAAGAAAAAAGAATATTTTCAGAATCAAGAAGGAGCTCATGCGCCGCATCCCGTGTAGGTGGCGTTGAATAAATAAAGCCTCGAAAACCTCTCTTTATAAGCAAAGGTATACGACCAATATGATCAATGTGCGAATGCGTTACAAAAAGAGCAGTGATCTTTGTCACATCATACTGAAAAGGGTCCCAATTAGTCTTTTCGCGTACACTAGAACCCTGATGCAATCCGCAATCAACCATAATACGCGTCGAACCAGATTCGAGAATATAATTTGCGCCCGTTATTTCAGAAGCGCCGCCAGCAAAAGTAAGCTTCATTTTGCACCATTAAGTATATCACGAACAATGTCTTGATCGTTCCATGGAATTTTTTTGCCATGAGCCATACGTAGCCATACATCCCCCCCTTTACCTGTTATAAGAACAACATCACCAGCCTGAGCAATGGTAATTGCTTTAACTATAGCACTACGCCTATCGGCAATCTTCCAATAATTTTCCCCTACTTTCCATATACCATCCTTCGCCGAAAGAAGACCTTTTTCAATTTCTGCCATGATAGATTCAACATCTTCATCATACGAATCATCATCCGTAATAATTACTTTTGCACATGTCTCGCCCGCTATTTTTCCCATAACACTCCGCTTCCATCTATCACGACCACCACCCGTACAACCAAAAACACCGATAATAGAAGCATCTTTAAAATTTTCGTAAACAGCACGCAATGAATCAGGTGTTACCGCATAATCAACAACAACTAAAAAAGGCCGTGCGCCAACATCAATGTATTCCATGCGACCTCGTACACCCCGAAATGAATCAACACCAGCACGAGCAATTACAGGATCAATAGAAAGAGCTTTTGTAATAGCGAGCGCTGCGCCGATATTATAGCCATTAAACTGACCTCTTAAATACAGCGATTCTTTTTCTAAGCCAAAAGAAAGTATTGTGTGACCACCGACAACACTCATAAAGTAATGCGTATTTTCATCGTCTTTATTAACCACAAAAATCGCTTGTGGGTTTCGCGCCGCATACGCAAAAAAAGCAACTTTAGCAGATCGATATTTTTCAAAACTACCATGCGCTTCTACATGCTCAGGTGCAAGATTAAGAAAAACGGCAACAGTAAAACGAATAAATAAATGCCTGCCCTGTTGAACACCCTGCGATGTAACTTCAATCACCGCATATTCACATCCACGCGAAACCGCATCGCGTAAAAAGCCTTGTAGCTTAAAGCACCCTGGCATAGTCATGCCGGTACCCATATTACGAACAGATGAATTTACAGCAACCTTCTTACCCGCAGATTCAAGAATATGCCCAACAAGCTCAACTGTTGTTGATTTACCCTTAGTTCCCGTAACGCCAATCACGATAAGTCGTCGACTTGGAAAGCCGTATAAACATGCAGCAATAAATGCCATGCATGGATGGTATGCTCTGTCACGCAAAAAGATATATATTGCTTTCATTATTTTTTAAGGACTTTAAGTGCGGCGCGTAAGCGGCTCTCTAGATCAATAATAGTCTTATCTATGTGAGCGACAACACGTTTTGCATCATGTCGCGCATAACCTAAACCAACAAGCGCATCTTCAACATCTCTATCACCCTCCATACGTGCCACTGCAGCCTCAGATTGAATCGCGGGTAATTTACCCTGCAATTCAAGCACGACACGTTCAGCAGTTTTTTTACCAACACCTGCTGCGCGCATAAAAATATCAGCACGCCCTTCGGTAATTGCTGCCGCTAATTCCTCAGGCTCAGAAAGACCCATTATAGCCAGTGCCGACTTAGGGCCAACACCATTAACCGTAAGAAGTTTTTCGAAAAACATAAGATCATGCTCTCGTAAAAATCCGTACAAGTCTTGTGCATCTTCTCGTATCGCTGAATAGCAATATAAAAAAATCGAATCACCTTCTACAGGCAACACTTCATATACACGCGCCGGAACAGAAACCTTATAACCAACACCGTGCACACCAACAACCAAAAATGACTGGCGCTTAAGTAAAACTGTGCCGGAAAGCGAATATATCATATGCCTTATATATACGAATAAAAAGGCGGGGTGGCAATCCATATACCCCGCACTTATTTTATCACCAAAACCATCCACCAATAGTGCGCTGAACATACTGGTTGATCAAGGCTTTTTTTGCCCTAAATCTAACTGCGTGCTTAACGCCGTCCTCGTCAATAATTACCATTACACAATACCGAAACTCGTCATCTTCAAGCGAAGGGATCTCGTCCAACGCAACAACCTCTCCCTCGTCAACATGTAAGACATGAGACAAAGGATGCTTAGACGTCGGGGAAATCGGATCTGATGACGGATGCCCCGCAACCGCAAGCAAGGAGCCCAAAACACACATCGCGGCGATTTTTGAAGGTCTATCCATGACACTCTCCCCTGCGTAAAAGTAGTGTGATATGTACTAATGGCAATCCTGCCATGAGACTTGCAAAAATACAATAAAAAGGGCATACTATGGTAACTACTATGCCGATAACACAATCAGCTAAGAAAGCCTTACGGCAGAACGCACGAAAGAAAGCGGTTAATGACGCACGCAAAAAAACAATGAAAGAAGCTGTAAAAGCTTTTAAAAAAGCGCCGGCCAATGACGCATTAAAGATGGCTTACAAAGAAATCGATAAAGCAGCAAAAAAGAACACCATCCACAAAAACCGCGCCTCACGCCTTAAGTCTCGTCTTGCAAAACGCCTCGCAAAGGCAATCGCATAAATCATAAAAAAAGATTCTCCTAAAACGAGAATCTTTTTTTATGCAATAAGAAGACTCGTAAGAGCCGAATCGTAATCGAGTGTTCCAAATTTAATAGCAGCATCGTAATCAGCCATACGTCGCTTTTTTTCGCCTGACACAAATGATGCAAGAACATTAAAAATCTTTGCTGGATCCTCATGCGCAAGCACACGCTCAAGTGCGGCAAACACTTCCATGCCCGATCCGTATGCTATTTTTTTTATTACGCTTATAAAGTCATCAGCATCTATTTTTTCAGAAACAAAATCTTGTACGGAAGAAAGTGAGAGTCTATCCATTTCCGTTATAAGCCCCCATGTATCCCCCCTGTATTCCGCAGACAAACGAGCAAGTGCAGCAATAGGTATACGAAGCCCTCTACGCTTTGCCTCGACTTCAACAAACGCTTTAAGCTCTACGCCAGACAATACATCAAACCCCTGCGAATAAGCAGGTGCGGAAGAAAGAAACGAAAAAGGTTTCGTTGGTGCGGCATCAGAAAGTATAAAAAGACTTTCATCTGGATCTGCAATAAGCACTTTAAGCCATTTTGACTCTTCTTTTACAAGCAGTGCGCCATCACGAATATTAAACACAGCAAGTTTTTTAGCATCAAATAAAGATCTGTTTTTTATAGAGCCACGCACATCATCCCATGTCGCACCTTCATGCGCATCAAAAAAATCAACAGAAAGGGCTGAATGCTTTTTATGATATTCAGCAATAAGTAAGCGTGCCTTACGATCGCGACGATATGAGTCAGGACCATACAAAAAAACAATCATGATATAAGTGGAATGGTTATAGTAAAGGTTGTTCCGCGCCCTTCTGTTGAATTGACTCGTATTGTTCCCTTATGTGCTTCTATAATATTTTTTGCGAGATATAATCCCAATCCTGTACCATCAGTAATTTTTTTCATCGTTCCTTCTCCACGATAAAATTTCTGAAAGAGCTTTGGCATATCAGCTTCTGCTATACCCATGCCTGTATCAGTGATAGTGATAACAGCATTCGATTCGGCAACTGAAAGCGTTGTTGTTATAGTACCGCCCTCCGTATTGTATTTAATGCCATTATCAACAATATTCGTTATTGCTATTCCAAGCTTTAATACATCAGCAGAAACCATAACTGGTGCTTGCGGACGATCAAAATAAACAGCAACACCATATTCCTTACCTACAGGTAATACCTTACCAAGAACAGTATCAAGAAATGCAACAAGGTCAGTAGATGCAAACGTATAACCAAAACGACCATCTTCAATTTGGGCAGCATTTAATAAGTGCGTTATTACATCGAGCAAGTTTTTTGCTGCTGCATAACCGGTAGCAACTGCTTCGCGAGCAGAATCAGAAAGACCATCTTCTTTTTCTAAATTTTCAAACGTCCATTTTATTGTAGTTGCTGGTGTGCGTAATTGATGTGCGGCAACAGTTATAAAATCGCTCTTTGATTGCACAAGAGATCCTTCACGCGTAACCTCGCGCACAATCTTTATAAATCCAGTAGGCACACGACGCGTTGAAACAAAAAATTCTCTATGAGGATTTTCAAAAATAACTTTTACTTGCTGAGGTTCTGCGCCAGCATCAGTAAGTCGCACAAGAGTGGGGGCAAGCGACGGATACATTATCCCCGCCATTACGGCGTATACAGGATCCTTTGCACGCTCTAATGAAAATTGTTTACCTATAACATCAGCGGAAACACCTAATATGTCATATGCACGCTTGTTTAAAGTACGCACAGTAAGATCAGCGTCATATGCAATAAACGCCTCGTCGATATCGTTTATTAATCCTAATAACACAACATCATCCATATCGATAACTGTATCACAAGAAATGCACTTAAAAGACTACGGTAACCGTTCCGCAAGACTTTTAAAGCCAAGAGATTCAAAATATGGCCGTACGTCTTCTGAATTAATCGACTTAAGAATAAAATCATCAATACCCTCAACTGCAATCGGCGCATTGCGAGCAATAGTTGCAAGCTTCTTTGAAAAAAGAGCTGTTTCGCGTGCCGTATCTATCTTCATGCCAATTTTATCCGGCACCTCCCATAAGTGATCTATTATGTTTTCGAGCGTTCCATATTTTTGAATAAGGGGTGTTGCAGTCTTAGGGCCAATGCCTGCTACACCCGGAATATTATCTGACTGATCACCTAATAACCCCTTAAGATCAGGCAAGAATGCAGGTGCTATACCATAACGCTCAAAAACAGCAGGCTCGTCGTATGTTTTTGTATCACTCATTCCTTTTTGTAAAAATTTTACAACAACACGACCACCATCTACTAATTGCAGTAAGTCTAAATCCCCCGTAAGAATCGTGAACGTAACATCTTGCTCATCTTTAAAACGCTCTATAAGACTCCCTATTAGATCATCCGCTTCGTAGCCAGGGAATTCAACTGTTTTTACTGAGAACCGATCAAATAATTCACGTGTCTTTTTAAACTGACTAATAAGATCATCGGGAGCTGGCGGACGATGTGCTTTGTAATCGGCAAACAATTCATCACGAAATGTTCTTTCTGGTCGATCAAATACTGCCGCCATATAATCAGGTTTCAATTCGCGATAAATCTTTAACATGATATTTGCCATGCCATATACAACACCTACCGGATCCCCTGCAGGTGTTGTAAGTGGTGGTAATGCGTGAAAAAAACGATGAATAAGTGCGTGTGAATCTATAAGAAGAAATTGTTTCATTGTTATGTAGTACGAATAGTTATGCCACGTGTATCAACATCTTCATGATTAAAATCAATCCACACTGTATCTTTCGGCAATATACTCCGTACACGATCAGCCCATTCTATGAGCACTATAGTTTTTTTATCTTCGAGTAGATCCTTAAAACCTAAAGACACTAACTCATCCGTAGTATGTAAACGATAGCAATCGATATGACATGCGCGTGTGAATTGCGCATTATGAAGTGCGTAATTTTTCATAATAACGAATGTGGGGCTAGTAACAGATTCTGTAATACCAAGAGCGCGTAAAAAAAATCGGGAGAAGGTGGTCTTACCAGCACCTAAGTCCCCCACAAGAGCAAAAATACGCCTATCTGGTGTAATAGATGCTGCTAACTTTTCTGCGATTTGTTGTGTTTGTGAAATAGACATTTATATAAGGCGATCTTGTGGCATAGAAATTCCTATATGCGCATATCCTTCTGGTGTAACTACACGACCAGTTGACGTGCGGTGTAAAAATCCAAGCATAATAAGAAATGGTTCGACAACTTCCTCTATATTTTCGGCATTATCATTCATTGCAGCTGCAACAGAATTAATACCTACTGGACCGCCATTAAATTTCTTAATAATTAATTCCAAATAACGCCGATCAATTAATTCCAATCCCATAGGATCGATATCGAGCATATCAAATGTTTTGTGTACAGTACCATCTGTTATAGTTTGTACTCCGTGTACCTCAGCATAATCACGCACACGTTTCAATAAACGATTAGCTGCACGCGGAGTAAAACGTGAAGCACGAGCAACACGCACAATAGCAGAATCATCTACATTCATACCTAAAATGCCTGCTGAGCGACGCACAATCGCCTCAATGGCAGGATTATCATAATAATCAAGCTTAAAAGAAGCGCCAAAACGCGAACGAAGCGGACCAGAAATAAGATGCACGCGAGTTGTAGCGGCAATAACTGTAAATGCTGGCAAATCAAGCGAAACCGTGCGCGCTCCTGGCCCCTTACCAATTATTAAATTAAGCTTACGGCTCTCCATAGCAGGATACAGAACCTCTTCAATATTTTTATTAATACGATGAGCCTCATCAATAAAAAGAACATCGCGTTCTTCAAGATTCGATAGCACCGCCGCTAAATCCCCCATCTTTTCAAGCGCTGGGCCAGATGTAATTTTCAGTCCGCAACCAAGTTCGTTTGTTACTAAATGTGCAAGTGTTGTTTTACCAAGTCCTGCTTGTCCATAAAAAAGAAGGTGGTCACAGGCTTCATTACGTCCTTTAGCGGCAGCTAAAATAATACGAAGATTCTCTTTAATCTTTTCTTGGCCAACATAATCATCCCAACCTGAAGGGCGGAGAGCTGAATCTACAGTAAGAAAGTCTTTTTGGTTATCCACGATGATACTTGACAAATTAAAATTAGGTATGCTATACTACCACCTATTCAACCCTTGAGAACAGTGATCTGCGGGCGACACAGACGAAAGTCTGGAAAGAACAGTTCTTAGTATACGGATGATTTGGCTCCGGCTGGATCTCTCCTCGGGACCGTTCTAACCTTTTTCCTTCGTGAAAAAGATTTCTATAGTTCTCGGCTCAACGAGACAACGCCCGCAGATCACTGTTTTTATAACGGCCCTGTTGCCGACTCTATCTCAGCTATCGTCGTTATACCATGTAGAGCTTTAATAATGCCATCCTGCTGCATTGTTACCATTCCTTTTTGAATAGCGAACGCACGAAGATCCGCAGCGCCTGCGCCCGCCATTACTTTTTGTTCTGCCTCGGTATTTACAGGAAACAATTCAAAAATAGCGATACGACTCCGATACCCTGTGTTATTACATAGAGCGCATCCAACCGGTTCACATAAGCCATCTACTGAAAGCCCTTCGCGTGATACGCGTGCAGGTAAGGCCTTAATATGCTGTTCTATTTTTTGTACACTATCCGCACCAAGAGGCGCTCTTTTTTTACATGCATCACATAAACGACGCACTAATCGCTGACCTATAATTAAGTTTATAGCCGGCCCCATAGTTTCTTTATGAACACCTATGTCTATAAGACGCGGTAAAGCAGATGAGGCGTCATTTGCATGCACAGTGGAAAATACTTGATGACCTGTAAGTGCAGCCTGCATAGCTATTTCAGCAGTCTCTGCGTCACGAATTTCACCCACTAATAATATATCGGGGTCTTGTCGAACTATTGCACGCAAACCATTCGCAAAAGAATATCCCGCACCCTCATCAACCTGTGTTTGCTCAATACCATTAATCGAATACTCTATAGGATCTTCTATGGTAATAACCTTTCGTTCTGGTCGGGCAACCTTCTTTAAAAATGAATATAAGGTTGTTGTTTTGCCCGATCCTGTAGGACCTGTATTTAATATCATGCCGCTTGGCACTGAAAGTTCGCGCATGATAATAGCGAAGTCATCTTCACGAAATCCTAATGAACCAATATCTGTCTCAAGCGCTTTAGGATTTAATACACGTATAACAAGCGTTTCGCCATAACGTGATGGCACAGACGAAACACGCGCTTCTATATGCGTATCTTTTAAACGCACTGAAAATCTACCGTCCTGTGGCTTTTCTGCATTCAGCTTCATATGCGAAACAAGTTTAATGCGCGACGAAGTCATACGATAATACGCAGACGGCAACACTCCTGTATCGGTCATTATGCCGTCAATACGTAAACGCACATGCACATTATCTTCACGTGGTTCTAAATGAATATCCGATGCGCGTAAGTGCACTGCAGAAACAAGAAGTAGCTCAATAAATGAAGCGACCGATCCATTTTCAAAATCAAATGAAGCACACGCACGCACACATTCATCAAGCGTGCCAATATGCGCATTAAGCTCTTGTTCACGTTCAGGTGTTATAGATATAACACCAAGCGAATTCGCAGAAGAATTCATTTGTATGCGCTTTTCTTCCTTACGTTTATCCGTTCTTTCCTCGTGTTCGCGCGCAAGGCGCGCTAATTGTTCATCTATAAGAGACATTTTTATACAATTAAATCTATTATCCTCTCCAGTCTAGCGCCTAGACGATAAATCATCTACCCTCCTCATATATATGGCAGGACATAATAAGTGGTCACAAATAAAACACCAAAAAGGAACTGCTGATAAAAAACGGAGTATTATTTTTTCTAAAATTCTTAAAGCTATAACAATAGCAGCGCGCACCGAACCAAATCCTGCCTTTAATCCCCGCTTACGTAGCCTTATTGATGATGCGCGTGCACATGCCGTGCCTAATGAAAATATAGAACGAGCAATTAAAAAAACCGAAGAATCAGAAACACTTGAAGAGTTAACTCTTGAGGCATATGGTCCAAATGGAATAGCTATTCTTATACATACGATTACCGATAATACGAATCGCACAATACATGAGATTCGTCATCTCCTTGAAAAAAACAGTGGTAAGTTAGGAGAAATAGGTAGTGTGCGATGGGCATTTGAAGGAGAAATACCAAAGTTCCCTCTTACAGGTAGCGCAGAAAACAGGATTATTATGGAAAAGCTTATTGAGCTACTTGAAGATCGCGATGACGTACAAAGTGTTATAACCAATCTAACACCCTATGCCTAAAGCTATACGCATTCTCGGTATTGATCCGGGTAGCTCGCGTATTGGTTTTGGGTTAATCGAAAAAAATAATACAAATCTAACTCTTATTACAACGGGTGTATTAGAAATCCCAAAAGCTGAGGCATCCAAAAAGTTAGGCATGCTGGCCACAGAATTTAAAAAACTTCTTACAGAAAGTAATCCTGATGCTATTGGTATCGAAAAAATCTTTTTTTCAAAAAACGTTAAAACAGGAATTGAAGTTGCTCAAGCACGCGGACTATTACTACATCTCGCAAGCACACAAGCGCCAGTATATGAATTCACACCTCAACAAGTAAAAGTTGCTACAACAAATTATGGTGGTGCAGATAAAAAATCTGTTGCACGTATGGTACGTATGATACTTTCCACTACTCCGCTTCGCATATTAGATGATGCAACAGACGCTCTTGCGATCGCTATTACTACAGCGGGTATTCATCGCACAACAAAAACTTCTTGACACTATATAGCACTCGTATATACTTCCCCCAAAAGGTCGTTATTGTATGTGTTTTTATGGAATTTATCACTGAAATTACTGATCCTATCCGGTCCACAAATTATTTCACTAACATGGACGGAATGGACGACGTCGATGACCTCGAAGATGAATTAGAGAATGATGATGACTTAAACGAGGATGATGAAGATGAGTTTGAAATGGAAGAGGAAGAAGAGGAAGACGACGACGAAATCTAGCTTTACATTACATCATTAAAACGAAATGAGGCGTCCTACATAGGGTATACTAATGCAGGGCGCTTTATTCGTTTACTTACTATGAAATTAAAAATAAAAAAAATAGCGAAAAAAACATACGGTCCGGCACTTATTGCGGGGGTAAGCATAACAGCTGCTCTTAGTATTTATGCGCTTATTGTGCTCCGATCAGTTCCCGATGTAACGCTTCTTTCTCAGAACCGTGTTGTTGAATCAACAAAAATATATGACCGCACCGGAAGAGTTTTATTATATGAAGTTCATGGCGAACAAAAACGTACTATTGTACAACCAGATCAAATCCCTGACATTATACGTAAAGCAACAATAACTATTGAAGATCGTAATTTTTATAAACACGCAGCAATTGATTGGAAAGGAATTATGCGCGCTTTTATAAAAAATATTATCGAGGGTGGTATTGTTCAAGGTGGCTCAACTATAACGCAACAACTCGCAAAAAAAGCATTTCTTACAGATAACCGAACGCTCTCCCGTAAACTAAAGGAACTTGTTATTTCTTATAATCTCGAAAGACAATATACAAAAGACGAAATACTTAACCTCTATCTCAATCAAATACCATATGGATCAAATGCATATGGTATTGAAGCTGCTGCAAAAACTTTTTTTGGTAAAAACGCTATTGATTTAGATATAGCGGAAGCAGCTCTTCTTGCAAGCTTACCGAAAGCACCAAGCTACTATTCCCCATGGGGAATACATGTTGAAGATCTTATGGCTCGTAAAGATCGTGCTATACGCCAAATGGCAGAAATAGGTTTTATAACGGAAGCTGAAAAAAATACAGCTCTTAAAAAGAACTTGGAATTTATGCCTCAGTATACGGACATAAAAGCGCCACACTTCGTCATGCTTGTTCAAGAATATTTAGCAAATACCTATGGTGATGAATTTATGCGCACAGGCGGACTTACAGTAAAAACAACACTTGATTGGAAATTACAACAAATCGCTGAGAAAGCCGTATTAGATGGGGCAAAACGTAATACAGAACTATATAAAGGAACAAACGCCGCTCTTGTGGCGCAAGATTCAGATACAGGACAAATAATTAGTCTTGTCGGATCACGTGATTATTTTGACGAAGTAATTGACGGTAAATTTAACGTTGTTTCACAAGGATTACGTCAGCCTGGATCATCCATAAAGCCGTTTGCATATCTCACGGCATTTAAAAAAGGTTTTACTCCTGAAACTGTGCTCTTTGACGTAGAAACTGAATTTGATACAACGGGCGATATCGAACGAAGTTATAAACCTCATAATTTTGACTCTATATTCCGCGGGCCAATGACTATGCGCAACGCCCTTGCTCAATCTATTAACGTTCCCTCAGTAAAAACTTTATATCTCGCTGGTATCGATAAAACTCTTACATTATTACGTGCTATGGGAGTTACAACTCTCAATGAACGAAATCGTTATGGATTAACACTCGCGCTCGGTGGTGGTGAAGTAAAACTCATCGACATGATACGAGCATATTCTGTTCTCGCAGAAGATGGCGTGCTACACGGTCAATCAATACTTCTTTCAGTTGAAGATAAGAATGGTAAAACACTCGAATCATACACAAATGAAAAAGAACAAGTTGTCGACAGTGAATATATACGATTAGTAAACGACATATTATCAGACACGAGAGCACGATCCCCCTTATTCCAAAATAGTATGGGACTTACCGTATTCCCTAACCAAGAAGTAGCACTTAAAACCGGTACCACAAACGATTATCGCGACGCATGGGTATTTGGATATACTCCATCACTTGTTGTTGGTGTATGGGCAGGTAATAACGACAATACACCAATGCAACAACGAGGTGGTAGTATTTTAGCTGCAGTTCCTATATGGAACGCCTTTATGAAAGAGGCTCTTAAAAATGAATCCTTTGAGCCATTTCCACGACCAAATCCTATTATAACGGATAAGCCCGTATTAAATGGTGAATACATAACAAATAACGAAATCCATACAATCCTCTATTATGTCGACAAGAAAAATCCTCTTGGAGCTCCCCCACAAAACCCACAAGCTGATATTCAATTTAAAAATTGGGAAGATGGTATAATTAATTGGCTCGGAACAAATCCTCAATTCCTTATAAATCGCCACAACGGAACTACAAACACAGGGCCGATAGAATTACTTACTATAAAAAATGGTGATTTTATAACATCACCATTTACGATACAGGCGAAAATAACAAGTATGAATGATATTACTGGAATCGAAGTATATCTCAACGAAGTTCTTATTAAAAAAGATCTTGTTTCTTCCGTTAAAAATTACGATTACACAACAACCATAACAAACCCACTTGAAGCGCAAAATAAACTCACTATTAAAACTATAGGAGCACAAGGAATAATAGGCTCAAAAGAAGTAATTATTTTCCGAAGATAAAATACGGAAAACTAAACTCTGATAGGCATTACGATATAGAAAAATGACGTGTCCTGCGAAGGACGTAATAAAGCTGGCCTACTACCTCCATTGAGTCGTAATACCACTGAATTTTCCGATGTCGATTTAAGACCGTCTAAAAGATACCGCCAGTTAAAAGGAATATCTGAAAACGCAGTTCCTGTAACGCGTGCTGGAACTAAATACTTATTCTCCCCTAAGAATTGATTAACTGAATACACGGAAACAACTTTACCATCCGCATCAGCAGAAATACGCACATCATTTGTCTTACCACTAAAATTACTGACGAGTTTTACAGCATTCACAAGATGTGCGCGATCAACAACAACCTCTGTTTCAGCATCTTTTGGAATAATCTGCTCGTAGTCTGGATAGTTACCATCGATAAGACGTGACATGATTTCCACATCATCCGAACGGAATAGTATCTGATTAGCGTCACAATACACGGTAAGAGGCGATGTTCTAGAAATAACCCGTAGGAGCTCCTGCGCTGTATGAAGTGGTACTATAGCCCGAAATCCGGCATCAAACGTATGTTTAAATTTTCCACCATCAATAATTTTTTCAGCCAAACGAAAACTATCAGTCGCAACAAGCTTTAATACAGTCATTTGAAAATCAAAAAGGATACCACTTATTTCAGGACGAATATCAGAAATATGTGCCGCGGTTATAACTTGCCCTAATGCATCAAGAAAAATAACAGGATCAATATCCATAAAATGCCCCATATCACCCATACGTGGAATAAGAGGGAAATCTTCCGCCGGAGTACCCTGCATCTTTGCTTCGTAATTATCAGTCTTCACTATAAAGTTCGACCCATCGCAATCAAGATTCATACGATCATGAGCAGTATTATTTACAATGCTATAAAACGTAGCGAACGGAACTGACAGTGCTCCCTCTTCTATAATTTTCCCTGATATAAGTTTTGTTATAGCAAGTTCAAGGTTGGTAGTAGTAAGTTGAATTTTATTACCTATAGTTTTTAATAATACGTTTTTTAATATAGGTAAGTTCGAAGAATCGGCTACTGCATGTTCTGCAGCTAATAATCCATTTTTTAGATTGTCACGGAAGAGAATTAATTTCATATATTCTTTATATATATAGTTAGTAGCAGTAGTAGGCGGTTCGTATTGGTGGATAAGTTATTTTTTCTCTGTATAAAGGCCTTTTTATGAGATATTACCTTGTTGATAGTTATGGTGTTCATAAGTGGATAGTATTTTTACGATGTACTTATTGTATGAACATAGGTCTTTTTAACAACATCTTGTAGGGTAATTATCCACATATTATACATAAGCCTTATTAAGTATTTCTCTAATGGAAAGTATTTTTTGGCTAAGCGTTTGATTGCGCGTTAATTCTTGAGATATTTTTTCGTATGCGTAGAGTACTGTTGTGTGATCTCTCTTTCCTAATTTTTCGCCAATAAAGGGATATGAGAGATCGAGCATATCTCGTAAAAGATATATGGCTATTTGGCGTGGTTCAACTATTTGTTGTTTACGTGAATGACTTATAATGTCAGCCGTTGGAACCTCAAAAAAATCAGAAACAGTTTGAATAATTACATCAGGATGAATGTTTTTTTGAGGTGTTTTTATAACTTCGGCAATAATTTGTTCAGCAAGTTTTGGAGTGATGATAAGATTTTTAACTTGTTGATAAAAAAGTATGCGATTTAATATACCTTCTAGTTCGCGGAATCCTTTTTTTACCTTTTGTACGATCTCGGTAATAACTTCATCAGATAACTCAGCCTTTTTTTCGGTAAGCTTTGCGCGTAATACGGCCGCTTTAAGTTCAAAATCAGGATAGCCTATATCAACTATCATTCCCCCTTCAAATCGTGAGCGTAAACGTTCTTCGAGTATAGGAATGAATTTAGGTGAACGATCAGAAGATATGATGATTTGTTTGTTTTGTTCGTAGAGAGTATTAAAAGTATGAAAAAATTCTTCTTCGGTACGCGCCTTACCTGCTATGAATTGAATATCATCAACAATAAGAACGTCGATTGCTCGATATTTTTCTTTAATCGAGTCCATACGCTTATTTTTCATCGCCCAAATAACATCATTAGTGAATTTTTCGGATGTTACATATCGCGCTCGTACTTTATTGCGGTATAGTTTTACGATTTCGTTTCCTAAAGCCTGCATTAAATGAGTCTTCCCTACACCTACACCACCATATATGAAAAGCGGATTATATTTAGTGCCAATTTCTTTAATAATTCCCATTGCTGCAGCATATGCCATTTCATTTGATGAACCAACAATAAAAGAATTGAGCGTATGATGCGGATTAAGGTTGGTATTTGGGTCGATAATAAGCTCGTTAAATGCGAGTTGTGATGATGTTTCAGTATATGTTGTATTTGCGGTGGATTTTTTAGCGCTAGAAACAAGCTTTATAGAATCTTTTGTGAGAATATATTCAACTTTACGTATACCGCTATCAATAGTGCGAAGTGTTCCGAAAATTACATTATGATATTTATTTTCAACCCATTCACGAGCAAAATTATTAGGAAGTCCAATGATAACAGTACCATCTTTTTTCTCTAAGATAGAACTATTTTTAAACCACGTTATAAAATTAGGGCGCGATATTTGCAACTCAACTTCTCCGAGTACTTTTTGCCAGAGCTCGTTGCAATCCATGGTACTCATTGTAGGTTGAGTGAGCATGCTGTCAATAATGACGTAATAAAAAAAACGTGTTGATAAGTAAGAGAAAATCTGCTAGTATTACCGCATGAGTCAAACCTATAATCCGCATAAGAAAAAGCGCCGCCGGACACACGGTTTTTTAAAGAGGATGTCCTCTTCTATGGGTGCGCGTGTTATCACGAAGCGCCGTCGTAAGGGACGTAAGAGTCTTACTGTTAAAGCAGTGCATGCTCGCTAAAAAAAACCGTTTACCGATACATAAAGCGCTTGAAAGGCGTGGAGAGATGGTCCGTAAGCCAGCTTTTACTGTAAAGATTTTTCGAGCAGAATTTCCTTATAGTCGCTTTGGTGTTGTTGTTGGGCGGCGTGTCGGAAAAACAGCAGTACTACGCAATGCTATCCGTCGTAGAGTATTTACTGCGATAGAAGGAGAAAGGTCTATGTGGCCTGTTGCTGATTATCTTATAATTATTTATCCTGCAGCCGCTCATTATACGGCTCAAAAATGGCATGAAGAATTTATTCAATTTTCTACTATTCGACCCTCTTCGTAATACCCTCGTATTTTTATACGAGAATATTACTTTTGGCGATCTTGGATTTGCCATAATTCTTCTTACCGTTATTGTGCGTTTAGCGCTCTATCCTCTATTTTATAAAAGCTTAAAACAACAGCGTGTCTTAAAAAAAATTCAACCGCATATACACGCAATACAGGCAAAGCATAAAGATAGTCGCGAGGAACAAGGTAAAGCATTAATGGCTCTATATAAGGAACACGGAGTAAATCCTTTAATGAGTCTTAGTCTTATTTTTGTCCAGATCCCGATACTTATTGCTTTGTATCAGGTATTTCTTGTGCCGAGACCAGAGTTCACAAGCCTTTTTTTAGGTGTTATAGATCTTCATAGTAGAAGCATCATTCTAGTTGCTTTAGCAGCGATTTTGCAGTATGTATTAGGCGTTATGAGTATTGCGGGAAATGCAAAGGATACAAGTCCTGCGGCACAAACTGCTCGTAATATGGTGCTTATTGGGCCAGTGATAACAGTAGCAGTATTATGGTCAATGCCCGCAGCAATCGGTGTTTATTGGGTCACTACAACACTTTTTTCAATTCTGCAGCAATTACACATAGAACGTATATTCCTCCATGGAACACATTAAAGAATCATTATTAGAGCTTTTACATAGAGCTGGATTTAATGACATCTCTATTGATTTTAATCCGGAAGGCGCCCGCTTTTCTGTAACTCTTAATGAAAGTGAGTGGATTAAAGAATGGATCCCTCGTCTTGTTGCTGATTTAGGATTTATTGCTCGTACGATTGGTCGGAAAGTTGGTGTGCATGGCATGGTGTATGTAGATGTGAATAATTATCGTAAGGAGCGCGAACGGCTTATTGTAGAAATTGCAAAAGCGGCTGCTCGTAAAGTTTTAATAACAAAAGCAGATGTTGAGTTACCCGCAATGAATGCGTATGAGCGCCGTTTAGTGCATGCGGAGCTTGCTACGCGACCAGATGTAAAAACAGAGAGCGCAGGAGACAAGCGTGATCGTAGGGTTGTTGTAAAACCCCTTTTATAAAGCCAATTTCCAAATTGAAGCGTCGGAGCGATTGGTAAAGAATAATGCATTACCAATAATTATTGGGTTTTGTATATCAAGCGAATCAGAATCCCCGCTCCATAACTCCGTTACTTTAGGAGTTTTGAAATCTATTTTCATAATACGATCACGTGAAGTAAATGTGCTATTAAGATAGTCTTCTGGTAAGAGTGTGTTTTGTGGCGCGCCTTGCGGAACTCCACAATACATCACAGGTGTTGTGTCTACAATAAAACATTTTGATGGTAGGGTTGCCATGCGGAGCGGTGTTGTAGTTTTAAGCCTTGTGTCGATAAAGGAAAGAGTAATGGCTCCATTACCGTCTGTATGCATAGTAAATATATAGCGACCATTTTTAGACCATTGTGCCATAAGGCCGAATGTCGGTCCGGCAATACGTGTAACGGTTTTAGAGGTGGTATTTATTGTCCATAAAGATGTGCGTACAAGATTTGATGGTCGTTCTATTACAAATATAGTGTCTTTCCCGTAGGGGTAGGCGCGCGTGTCACTTGGGGCAAAAAAGAGCTTATCTGGATTTATTTCGCGAATGGTTGATGTTGCAATATAAGTAAGCTGATCTTCAGTTGAGAGAACTTTAACAGGATTTAAAGACGGCTTATCTTCTGATGGATTGTTATTTGAAAGCGGTTGTTTTTCAGGTAGGCCGGGAAGCTCGGGTAAAATAACAGAGGGTTCTATATTTTCTGTTGTATCATTTTGAGGAGTGTATGTGTGTGGCTCGAGCGCCTGCATGCCGTAATACATAACAACGCCAAATAATCCTACAAGAATGACGGTGATTGTTATAAAGAGCCATTTATTCATGGTGTCGTTTTAGATCGTTTAAATTGTTGAGGTCGTGTATTAGTGACGGCGTCTACTTCCGCATTTATTTGTGTTTTAGTGTTTTGATATTCATTGAGCGCATTCTGTAGTTCTGTGAGGCGCTCTTGTTCTGCTTTGTTTTGAGGTGTTCCAATAGCATTTATTTGATCATTAATAAGATTAATTGTTTCTGTGTCGTCTGGGGCCGGCGTATATAAACCTAAATTATTTATAATATTTGTATTTTCTTGTCGTATTGTATCTATCGATGTATCAAGCTTATCGAGTAAGTTAGGCATATCAATCATTTCATGAAGGGGGGGTACTGTCCCATAGTAGACGCCGTCACTAATAAATGTTGAAATTCCTTGACCTTGTTTTTGTATAGTGCTCGGTAAAGAAAATACTGTAAGGGCGGGGTTGATGGTATTTAAAATAATATACGAACTCATTAGAAGTCCCATACCTATAGCAACGTTTTTAAATATACCTATAGCCTCTTTCTTTTTATTAATAACACCCGAAATACTATAAAGTATGCCGCCATACACAATACGAATAAAGGCAATAGTTCCTGCAAGTATAAAGGCAAGCATATATAACTCGCGCAGGAACGAGACGAAATCTGTTTGACGCTGACTTATAAGATTACCAACAGCTTGGCATAGTATGTAATCCCCATTTTCTTGTGGACCGCATTGTGTGGTTGTTTGGGCAATTTGAGCAAAAGGACCTTTTGATATGTCGATGCCGTCGGTTTTTTTAGAAAAGTCTTTGCCGGCAACAATATCTTTCATCACGTATGTTTTGGTTGCAGCGCGCTCTGCCGCTTCTTTAAGACGTTGTAATGCTAAAGAATCTTGTTGTATTGGTCCTACAAAATCCTCACCGTATTGGTTTATTTGCGCATAAGACACTCCCCAAAAAAGAAGAGTGTACGATATACATACTAATGATAGCAGGCGTTTCATTATGGCTTTGTTTTTATAATTGTTGCTTGGGCAAATTCAAGTTGATTATATAGATGTTTTCCATATGCAGTGACGCTATCTCCATTATCTGTCCATGTTATACGCACTTCTTGGGGCTTTTTAATATTCCAAAAATAAGGAATTGCAGAAAATCTTTGTTGCGCTCCTTCTTTTGGACGAATTACTATTTTGGGACGTACGATAGGTATCGTTGCAAATGCATCAAGTGGCTGATCATTGTACTTACCTATATTAACGCGAACCTCGAAAGTATCTTGGCCTGTTTCTGGTGCACGTAATTGTACTGCGGTTTTCCCTGTCCCACCAAAAACCTGCTCTTCATCTGCATACCAATTAATTATATAGGGAGCGAGATTTATAACTTTACCGTTATCAATAAGTAATACCATCGCTGTAATTGGCGTGCCTGCAGTTGGCATAGACTTTCCTCCATATTCATTGGGTGTGTATGAGTCTGCTTTCCATGTAATAAAAAGTTCTGGTGTAGCAAATGAAAAAAATGGAAAAAATATACCAAAAAATAGAGTGATTTGTGCTATTTTTTTAATAACAGGGCTCATGCTGATGGATTTTCTTTTTGATTTTTTAACGCACGTGCCTTAGCTCCTATAGCACGACGTTTATTTTTTATATTTGGCACAACATTTCCTATAAGAGTCGCTTCTTTAGGGTGCCAATCGAGCCATACCGTAGAGGCAATAGCTGTCGTGCGAGCAGGCAGTATGTTTAGAAATGGTATAAATTCTAAGATGCTTCCTACAATTGCTCGCTCTACCCTAACACCTTTAATCATAGCCCACAGCCAGAATATTACGAAAGCAATAACGTTGATAAAAAATTTTATAACCTCTCCCACGCCGAAAAATGCGTCGAGAAATGTCGCCAAAAAATCACCTAAATCGAATATGAATGCGAGTCCTATCATAAGAACTCCTTCAGGGCCGCTAATTTTAGGCTCAAGGTTAGTTTCCTCGTTCATGCGGATTAGTGGTTATGACTTTGTCTTCGGGCGACGAGGCGAGTACCTGTATTACGGCGTGCTTTGTGCCGGCAAAAAAGAGACCCTGCCCTACGGGTGTTTCAAGGAGCAGGCTCTTCTCCCCCTCCGAAAGGTTGAATGTTTTTTGAAGCACATCCATCATTGCCGGTGATTGTTTAAGAAGTAGCTGTAAAGAAGAGTTGGTTATAATAGGGCGACCATAAGGTGAAAGAAGAAAATCTTCTACGTCTTGCGTGATAGTAGTAACGCCTAAGTAGTATTTACGCGCACGCTTAACAAGACCAAATAGAAACAATGCTCCTTCAGGGTAGCGCATAAGCCACCATGCCTCATCAACGATCATGACGCGCTTTTTTATTTTTCCACGCACAACATTCCATATAAAATTAAGCACGAGATACATTGCTATAGGACGCAATCCTTCTTCGAGGTCACGGAGAGAGAAAACAATAAGACGATTTTCAAGGTCAACGTTTGTAGGAAAATTAGTAAAGCCTGAATAGCTACCTTCGGTAAAGCGATACAGGCGCTCAGCAATCGATTTTCCTCCTTCAAGGTTTTCAAGTACGGCTTTAAGATCGAGAAGTACAGGTGCGGTTTTTTTAGAAAAGTCTTTGCCGGCAATAATATCTTTCATCGCGTAGGTTTCGGTTATAGCGCGATCAAGCACCGCTTCTTCTTCGGATGTTATATTGCCAACCATTATTTTTACGAGCCCAGCAACTGTCACGATATGAGATTTTAAGGCGTCGTCATCATTTTCGTCTTCGGGAATATTCGGTATATCAAATGGATTAATATGTTCGGTTGAAGCAAGCGACACATTAATAAAACTTCCGCCTACAGACTCTGCGAGTGCTTTATATTCATGCTCGGGGTCGATGATAATAACATCCGTTCCTGTCATCATGAGTCGTAAGGCTTCGAGTTTTGCGGCGTATGATTTACCGCCACCCGACTTTGAAAAGATGACCATATTCGCATTTTCAAGACTAAACCGATCGAATATAACAAGTGTGTTGTCTGTGCGGTTCACACCATAGAGAATACCGCTTGAGCCGGTAAGATCTGTTGAGATAAAAGGAAACATGGATGATGCAGGGCCAGAATTGAGTGGTGTATGCACTGTAAGCCTGTCGGCTGCTATAGGAAGAATAGAATTCCATCCATCTAATTGTTCGAATGTCGCCTGCTTCATATATACAAGGCGTGTTTCAAGTATGTTTGTTACACGCGCTTCGAGTGTGTCTAATTCTTTTAATGTGTCTGCGTAAAGCGTGATATAGAGCGCCGTCATAAATAGATGTTCACGTGCTTGCTGGAGTGCGTCGCGCAAATTTTCTACGTCTTGATATGCGGTTTCAAGAAGCGGATTACGGACTAATCCTTTTTCTTCTTGATCCATTAATTGAGCTTCTATTTGGGCAGTTTTTCGTTTTAATTTTTTTAAGGTTTCAGCAGTGTCAGTTGGGTGTACGAATACGCTTATATCCATTAATTCAGGTGCATTGATTATAGGTGACAACCAGCCAGTGGTGAGGTATCGGGGGTAGTTAGAAACAAATAATGTACGCGCATATTTTTTACCAATTTTAATATGTGTCGGAGCAACAGTAATTTCTGGTGGAGCGATTGTGTCTATAAGATTTTTTTTCATATTAATTAGATTCTTGTTGTACTACATGACGCTCGACCGTTTCAGGATTATAGAGATTGTAAAGAAGTTCTGTTATTTCATCTTCTTCCAGCTCTATTGCTCGTAGGCCTATTTGTGAAAGACCTGTGGTGACCTGCTCTACTCGCTCTGAGAGCTTAGAAAAACTGCTATCAGCTATCATTATTGAATGATTTGTTGGTGTGGATGATTGCTTGTCAACTGAAACATCATCAATCTTTTTGCGTGTAAAAAAATGTGTAATAGCGTCAAGAATAGCACGTTGGTTTGCGGGTAGCGCAGCGTCATGTGGCACGATCACAAAAAATGTTTTTTCCATAATAGGATTATCAGCAACAAGGGATGCCACAAAGTCCTTGTATCCCCCGATAAGATTTTTTAAAAGATTATTTACTTCTCTATGTTCTATACCTGCAAGCTCAGTTATATAGCTATCGATATTAATTTTTCGTGAATGTATAAAAATTTGGATAGAAAAATCCAGTCCATTTAAAAAGCCTTGGTATGCGCCAAGCGCCGCCTCTTGCTCGTCGTCTGAGCGTAATTCAAAGTTCATACCAGATACGAGGATGATGGCACGGAGACCGCCATCTTTTAATACAATACGATTTCGTTCTATGCGATCGATTTCAAGAAGGCTTTGGGTTGAAAGAGGTTCGTTAGCCATGCTTATAGTTTAGCGATAATCAATGCGTTTCGCGACAGAGTGATCAGCGTCTGTGCGACGCACTATTTGTGTTGATTCTTGTGCCGGTAAACTGCGATTAAAAAAACTATTTACGGATTGTTCTCGCCCTGCAATAGGTCGTGCGCCTGTCATAAGATTAAGTCCAAGTCTTGAGAGTAGTCCTTTAGGTGTATTTGTTTGCCCTTGGGAATTGGGTGATGTTTGCCATGTATAAGCCCGACCACCCATATAGTAACGCATAGCGGCGATGGTTATAGTCATAAGTGGCCTGCCATTGTATTTTACGAGCGCAAAAGCAAGCGATACGGTACCTATAATTACTGATGTTATAAGCCATAACCATGTTACGAATATAAAAAATGTTATAAATATCGTTAAAAATCCGCTTGCAATATAAAAAAATTGCTTAAGAGTAAGAGGTCCTACTATTTTATCTTCTACGTCGATGTATTGGGGTACTTGAAATTGCATGGATATTATATGAACCACTTTGATTGAGGTGGTTTAGGTGCGCCACGCCCCCCTATTGGGGTATTTTTATTTACACGCGCAATATTGAGTGGTGTGCGTAAGTTGCTGTAATGAACAACGCGCTCTATGGTGACCTGTGCAGGCACTTTTTCTGTTTGTTGGTTATAGTTAAAGGTTCGTGCAGCACTAGGGGCGCGACCTATTGTTGGCTCTTCATGGAGTATGAATGGTTTTATGGTTTCTGATTGGGGTTTTTCTGCTTCTGCTTTTTGTGTGGTTGGCGTGGCGCTTATTTCTGGTTGAGGGTTGTGTATTGCTTGTGCTATTGGTGGTGTGGGTTCTGGTGTTGGTGTAGGTGCTGGAGCATTAAAGCCGATTAAGTTGGTATCTACGCCAGAATAGCGGAGTGCAGCAGCAATGGGATTTATAACTTCTTTTGCAATAGCTTCT
>Ga0194131_10002279_pt1 | contig 31698 bp, 54 predicted proteins | sample TA2KigO120mmetaG_FD_148631 | JGI IMG/M metagenome (GOLD analysis project Ga0194131, IMG submission 148631) | Freshwater microbial communities from Lake Tanganyika, Tanzania - TA2015053 Kigoma Offshore 120m | ecosystem: Environmental > Aquatic > Freshwater > Lake | place: Tanzania: Lake...
GTGGGCCGTGTAGGGATCGAACCTACGACCAAGGCATTATGAGTGCCACGCTCTAACCACTGAGCTAACGGCCCCATAAAATCATTTCTTCCTATCTTTATAATACGAACCATTAAGCAATTCATAAAGCGCTTCTAAGTACCCGTTAACCCACGCGCTCGTGTCTGGGTCATCATAATCTTCGTCATCAAGAACATAAGCATACTTTTTTTCTGCTCGTTTGATTTGTTTTAAAAGATTGGCTTTTGAAATCATCAATCTAGTCCATATCCATATTGTATATTGGTACCAATTCGTCCAGCAAGGCTTTTGGCAGCAGCTTCCCTTCGAGAACGGAGCATAGCCAACTTATAAATGCACTCAATGCCAGCCTGCGTAATATAATATTGCCGATTTTTGTCAAGGCCATTACTTCTTATAAGCCCCATTTTAATCATCCTTGCCAAAGCCTTTTCCAAATTATCCATCTTTTTATACTTGGCAGGATTCATTTCCCAAAGATCACGAGAGGTAGGACTTTGGTAAACATTTGTTTTACTGTACATGTATAAAAAATGAAGAATAACATCACTCATAGAACCAGACTCAATGGGCGCTCTCGATGCCTGTGATTTAGTTGACACCTGCAGTCTCCTTGCCATGCAAATAACCCTTGACTAAATCTATCACCTTTGTCCAGTTGGGATCGTACAAATCGGAAAATGTAGTTAAGTCTTTCAAAATCTTTTCCTTCATTCCTTTTTGACTGAGTTGCCACACCATTTCTAGAAACTGTTCTCCATCGGTTTTTAGGTGATGATCTTTGCCGGTTACTGGATTGCGAACAGTTACATAGTCAGCATACAAATGCGGAATCATGCAGTAACTATTAGAATTTACTGCAGATTGTATCTTTTGTTCTTCGGTCGTTTTTTCTTCTTTTACAACCTTGTTCTTGTTCTTTAATGGTGGCATTGTCGTATTCCTTTCTTGATCACTGTGTAATTGACTTTATAAAACGCTTTACTGGCCATTTTTCGATAGTTTCGATATCGCCGCCAGAAACAAAAATGATTGCTTCTTCCAGCCCGCAATAACTACATATTTCGGTCTTATTATCGACTCTAGATATAGCACCAGGATAAGCGCCAGGTGAAGTATTGTTGGGTATCTTCTCTGTTATGCACCTAGGGCATTGTTTAATATCCATATTGTTTCTTGGAAGCTATCTTTCTTTGAAGCCAAACAGGCTTTGGATTGTCTTCATAATATTTTGAAATGATTTGACTGGCCATCCCCTTGGTTATTTCCGAAGTGATTGGCACACCAATTCTTTTCAAAAGCTTAATTTGCTTGTCGGTGGGAGAGTCTTTCCTCCACAAAGCACTTGCATCTATGAGACTTAGTGTCATGGGTCTGTTCTTGGTAATCCACTCGTCAGTCCTAGCAAACACAGTACGCAAAGTAGATGCATGAGCGATTGGCGTGTAAAGATACTTGTCGCCTGATCGTTGCTTTACTTGGGAAACCCACCTACCCAAAGCATCATAATATATCTGCATACAATCAGTGCCGCTCAAATTAAGTTGAAATTGGTTTGAGCCAATCTCTGCCCAAACAAATTTTGAATACTCGATAACGGCTTGATTTGGCGGAGGCGGCATAAAAAGATTTATTTCACTGTAGGAATTTTGTATGTCTTCAGGAGTCAAAACTTTAGTTGCCATACCAGGACAGAAGTCTTTTAACTTCTCGAATTCCTTAGCAACTTCGGTAAAAGATTGACCCTGTAGATCAAAATCAGGTGGGAGACCCAGTAGCGTCGGCAGACTGACTGGTTTTTTATTCACCGCGGCATCAGCAACGTCTATGATAAGACAGTTTTGCTTGCCATCATTTAATCTCGTACCACGGCCAACTATTTGGGTATACAAAAGAGTAGACCTAGTGGGCTTGGCTAATATAATGGCTTCTATGCCAGGTTCGTCGAAACCCTCGGTAAGGACTCCGACATTTACAATCACCTGAATCTTGCCCAATTTAAAAGATTGGAAGATTTCCTTGCGTTCTTCGTCCTCAGTCTCTCCAAGGATTATTCGTACAACGGTCCCGTTTTCTTCAAATCTTTTTGCCAGTGACTTAGCGTGATCGACTCCAGCGGCGAAAACAATGGTTTTCTTGACTGAAGCAAGATCGTTATAAGCATTAACGATACAGGTATTCCTAGAATAATTATCGATAACTTCAGCCAATTGCTCTTGTTTATAATCTCCATTTACTATCTCCACTTCTGATATATCGGTTTGTGTTTTAACTCTGTAACCAATTAAAGGACATAACCATCCGTCCTCTATCAGATTTTCTATGGTCTTGTAGTAGACAATCTCTTCGAAAACATCCACAAGCCTGACAGAGTCAGATCTTTGTGGAGTAGCGGTTACACCTAATACATAGTCTGCCTTAAAATAATCTAAAATCTTTTTGTAAGAAGGAGCCGCAGAATGATGCGCCTCATCAACAACAATAGTTTTAAAATAATCTTCGGAAAAACCTTCTATTCTAGAAGAATTAGATCTCCCTAAGGTCTGAACAGAAGCAAGGACTACATCAACCATCCCAGACTTGTCCTCTGCTTTTTCAATACCCAAAGAAAGACTGGGATTCATAAAGTGAATCTTTTCTTTGGCTTGGTTCAAAAGCTCTGCTCGGTGAGCTAGAACCAACATGGGAAGAGAGTTAGCCCTGACGATAGGCAAATGAGCAAAAATGACGGTTTTACCAGCGCCAGTGGGAAGTACAACGAGTTGCCTTTTAATCCCATTAGCTTCAGCTTTTGCCATTGCATCTAGGGCTTCTTGCTGATAAGGTCTAAGTTGCACAAAAGTCCTTTTAACTTGAATTTTTAATAATCAAAATTATATTCATAATAATCGTAAAAATTCTCTTCTCTCATGTCGGGCAGAAGTTTCTTGTAAGGATTTTCTTCAGAAACTATTTTTATTCCAACAAAACCATCTGAATTTACATATCTAAAATCAGAAGAAACAGATTTTGCTCTTTTTTGTTGCTCTTCGACCAGTTTATCATAATAATCTAATGCTTGTGTAATTGTTTTAGTCATTGTAATTTACTTTCATTTCTATTTTATCTAATATTGCTTTATCATTAACTTTACATTCAAAACCCCAATGACTATAAAAATTAAGAAGTTGTGGAAAAGTGAACGGAGAAGACTTTATTTGACTCATAACATACAAAAGCTCAACTATATCACCTTGATAGACTTCCGTCGGATCGTGTTTGGTAAGAGAGGTTATCTCGGCTTGATCAAAAGACCATTGAACGGACTCTTTGCTGGCATTGGAAAAATTCTCAACGATTGTATAAGGAATCTTCAAACTCGCAGAAGCATCATTGGAGACAAAGATTAGCATAAGCGCTTCCAGCGGATCAGCATTCTTTGACTCAGGCTTTTGAGTGTCATAAATAGACGCTCTTACATCACTTGCAAAAATGAAAAACTTAGAATTGAGAGCAGGATACGCAAAAAGCATTTGACACAGATGGCTGTACATCTGATTTTTGTTCTCGCTTGGTTTGGCAACAATAACAAAAGAACAAGAATCATTATCGTTAAAATAAGATATCATGCTGGAATAACTGTCTTTCCCATTCTGGCTAACCTGCATGGAAAAAGAATCTACAAAATTTTTTACTTCCAGTTCTATATTATCAGAAAATTCTTTCAGTTTTGAATAATCTATCATACTTATATACCTCTGTTCTTTTGAATTACACTAACTTCGGTTAACGGACAAACTAACCGTTGCAGACAGAACAGACCCAGAAAATCCGATACTCTGAAGATAACAAGATTTTGCAGAGTGTGAAAACGAACCTATTTCATGAGTCTGACTCCCTACAAATCCACTTAGAGGAACGTCATAAGCACTACCTTCGTTGCATACCAACCTGTAGCCACTTAGGTTTTGTTTACCATACAGCACGTCCGCATACACTACGATTAAGGACTTGTTTCTTATAGAGTAAGAAAGTCTTGTAAGCCTGGGTTTACCAACCTGGGTATTATAGACAACGGTTGTGGTAGTGGTCGGCACTGTCCCTACCACCGTAGTGGTGGTGGAAACGGGCAGTGTGGTAGTGGTTGTGGTGGTGGGCGCAACTGGCGCAGTTTGACCGCTTGCTATATATGTAAAATCCAATCTACAAACCTGAAGGTTGGTAGGATCATCATAAGCCTTTGGACAATTTGTCTGTAAATTCGCAACACGTTCTGCAACAGTCAATTTAGAATTTAAAGAAAAATATGCGGCAAACGCACCGGCTACATGTGGTGCAGCCATTGATGTACCAGAGGAAGTTTTATAACCAGATCCTTCGTTGGTGGATGAAAGTATTTGATAACCCGGGGCTGCAAAAGCAGTATAGCGTGATATGTTACTAAAATCAGTTATTGTATCATTGGTACTGTATGATGCTGCAACACCAACAACAGAATTGATACAAGCAGGATTGGACATACCGTGAGAAAAAGAGTTACCAGCTGCTGCAACGACTGCAACGTTTGCGGCAGTAAGCCTTTTTATTACGTCGGTGAGCTGAGGAACAACATCATCGCAATAGTTAAGCCAAACCCTGGAAGTTCCAAGGCTTAGATTAACAGCAACGATATTGTATGTAGATTTAACAGACAGAACATGTTCCAAGCTCTGGATCAAGGAATCTTCGTAAGAAATGCCTGATTTCTCGAAAATATTTACTGCAACGATATTGGCTGCAGAAGCAACGCCAAAAACATTCGGCGAGTTTCCGGCAATGATTCCAGCAACATGCGTACCATGCCAGTGGACTGGTTTAGCGGCTCCTGAGCCAGTCATCGTATTGGAATTATTCGGACATGACCTCTGGAAGGTAAAACATGCCTCATATACCACGCGCCCACCCAAAAACGGATGAGACGCGTCAACACCAGTGTCGACTACGGCAACAGAATATCCCGCACCCATTGCGTTTTTAGAACGCATATAAGAAAGATTTATGCGAGAAACGCTTGATACAAGTGAGGGCGAATAATCGTTGATCCTGTAGATTACTTGATTATTTTTAATTTCAAGAGGAACTCTGATGTACCGTTTGTCTTCGGAATCTTGTGCGTTCGCATTTGAAATTACAGTAAGAAACAAATAACATATGAGGGCTATAAACGAAATTGTAAAATATTTTTTCATGAACCTTTTCTATTAATAATAATTACACCTGGTTTCAACTCTTCACTAACACTTTCTTTCTTTTCATTAACACGCTTTTTGACGAAAAGAGTGTTTCCGAGTGCAACGAAAATATTCGTTGAAGATCTACGAACAGTCATCAAAAAATTATCACCAAAGTTTACGGTTGTTTTACTCTTAGGAAGCGGAACACCCATAGAATACAATAATTCAATCTTTTGTCCACCAAGAACTGCAATAGCCATGTGTGTTGCGTCACTTGGAACTCGAGAGCCATAACGAGAAGAACGCATACCGTAAAAGTCGGTACCACGCTTGCTAACTTTTTTCTCAATAGGATAAAAAGCTTTTACGGGGCGAATATCTTCTGTCGTCTTTGTCGAGACTAACGTTTGCTTGCTTTCTTGCGCGGCCTGAAGCAAATCGTAAAACACAACATATAGATTCTTGCCATCGATAGACAAAATAGAATCTCTGACTTTAGAAGATCCTTCCAGAGAAACATAAGTATAATGTATATCCTCATAGGTCTTTTCAGAAGTATCAGAAACCTTCTTGTTTTTCTTTTGTGTCATGGTTATGTCTCCTAAATAATATTATAAGTCATATACAGATGATAACTAATCCACTGATTCTCAAATTCAGCAAGATCGTAAAAGAAATGAGGCTCTGCTTCAGTAGAGCCTTCAAACTCACTGACAATATCACACCAAGTGCAATGAGAAGTTTCTCCATAACGAATGAGCATCTTTATAAATAGCTCAAATTCATCAGTGGAATTAAGCAATTGACTCGAAAACCAGCTTACAGACAAATCATTCCAAGCATTTTCGGCAAGAACTGTTTCACAAACCGTACGCATTGAAAGAATCATCTTCTTAACGACTCGTTCATCCAAAGATATACTTGCCAAAGGTTTGAGTATATCAAAGCCCTTGGTCTTGCAAGGAGCAAAGCCAAGGTCAGTTTCGTTCTTGGCTTTTTCTTCACAATACACACAAGGACAGGGCATGAATGCAAACTTGAGATAGTCATGCTCTTCGGAAGGAGCAGCAATGGATGTCCTAGGACAATAACATCCATAAACTGGTTTTACCATACTAAATTGCTTTACAATTTCAGAAGAAGCTTTCTCGTCCATCCCCATTTCAGTTAATTCCAAATAGGTTTGAAATTTCTTTTCAATGTCCCAGGATGAATTCTCGACTATCTTATACGATTCCGTTTCGGGATCCCACTCGATATTCTGATGAGGAAATCCATCCTTTTCAACCATTGTTGTTCTCCCTTTGATTAATTAAACTTTAAATTATATGCCTGTAAAACATCGCGACCAGATAACTGATAGTCTCGGTCTTCTCGGGCCTGCGGTTTAATATTCCACATGTTAAAAGCCCATCGTTCAGGGTCAGCATTGATTGCACGATGCTCATTTTTTGAATTAAACTGAAACACTTCACCGCCAGTCATTTCAAAAGTTACTAATTTAGGCGGACGAATACGAAATTCATCAGATACCCAACTGTACTCAGGGTATGACTGTCTATACTCCCATGTTACCCTACCAAGATTAATTGCGAATGCTTTGAACTGAGCGTAGGCGGCGTCTCGATGGAATTCAATTTGACCGCCCTTAGATACCAACCCAAGCTCTGGAACAACACCATAAGGCGCCATAGTAGTCAACACAAAGTCCCAAAGATATTGGTCTTTGTCACCTTGTTTCCATCGTTGACTTGGGCTAAGTGGCGCTTCGTACTGAAGCCATGTGCGACGACGCCCTTTGGCATAGTTGCTTACATCAACACCAAGATTCGGCTCTGTGTTTTGATTAAGATAACTGATTACTTCTTGTACCTTTTCCTGTGGAATAGTGCCCAAGATCTCTATCATGATTACTTACTCCTTACTTTAATTATTAGAACTTACTTCCCATCCTTCGAGTGAGTTGTAAAACAATTCTTCTGCAATTGCTAAACGGTCATCTCTATGGCAAACTATATACAGTTCTTTCACAGACTGTGTTTTTTCGTTGGTGTTATAGTTTTTATACATGAGATCAATTAAAACTTGCTTTGCTCGTTTTGCGTCAGAATAAGACAAATTGTAATATACAATTGCACTATCCAAATCGTGCGCAGTAAGATCAAGCACCATAAAACTGTTTGCTTTATCAGTTAGGTATTTATCTTCTGTCAATGAAAGGTATTTCATGATTAGTTATTCTCCTTGTTCTTCTTCAACGGTACTAATTTGAGATATAATACTATTTACCATGGACTTGGTATTAGAGAAGTGATTATATTTCTTGGTTGACCAGGCTTTGTTAACAGAAAGATGAACTTGCCAAATAGCATCAGTTATTTGCTTGGCAAAACCAATGCGTACTAGGTCGTCGTTAACATTATCATCGGTCAGAGCGGACAATATCCTGTTGTAGATGTAGGTATATCCGTCCGCAACGACAGGATCGGTAGGAACTGTGTTGACCATATTTGTTTCCTCCTTTGTGGGGTAATTCTCATTTTCATCACTATTTCTCAGAAAATAGTTCGTTGTTTTTGGATTAAAACATTTTTTTTAAAAAGTAATATATACTTTTTTTGTGTCTCTCGGAAAGGTAGAAGGAGAAAGAAAAATAGGGTCTCCTCTATAGACCTTTATAATTCTTCTCTAGGGACTGGATAACAACACGGCCATTCACTAATGACAGAGCCATATCTACAATCGCATACCATACAAATATAACCATCTTCTTCTGCGGTCCACTTGTGAGTTTTGGTATTGAGATCTATTTGAACTTTATTTCCTGGAAACCGACAAGGCACATTTACCATTTCAAAACCTCCCCGTTTTTTTATGAAAAACCTTTTAAATCTTTTTTAGATCTTCTATTATGCGACTTGTAAAACACGAAACGCAAAGATAGTCGTCGGCATATTTTCTTCTTGCGTCAACAGACAGCGAATAATCCTTACAGTCTATGCAACGATGAGGACTATCCTTTGCTTTTCTTAATAGGTTTGACAACTTCTGGTTGTTCAACTTGTTGTTCTGGTTCGTCATGAATTTGATGGTCCCAAAGGCGTTTCTTTAAAGCGTCTAATCTTTTTATTTTCAATTGTGATGCGCTTCTAAGTATAGCATCATTCAAAGACTCTACGATATCAAGAACATCTTGACGATTTAAATTAACTCTAGGCATGACAAATCTCCTAAATACTGTCGGCGTGCCCGCCACTGGTTGGTTCAGCTGCGAGCACGCCAAGACTAGTACGAACGAGTTTGATATTACGAATTTAACATGACCCAAAGGTCGTGCAGTTTTGTTCGGTCGTTATAATGTGACCTAGTGCTCAAGGTGAGATTATCTTTCTGAGCACGATTATACAAACCGACGCTAAGACTCGCCTTCTGCTTCAGGTTGGTAATCGGAATATTGACATGCGCCCAACGACCACGGTTAGTTATCAGTTTGGCGTATATTTCGGTAATGACCGGGTTGGCGCGGCGTCCACGACCAGATACGGCTGGGGGTTCACCAGCTATGAAGGTGACAACACTCGTCTCTTCATTCAAGGCAAACTTACCAGGGTTTTTTATTATAACTGTCTCATCACTAGACAATATTCGTGTTGCGGTGGGCATAATGCTCCTTTGTTGGTTAATGTATCTGTGAGAACCCAGGTAAAACACCTGAAAGGTTCGTAGTTTCGTATTAACACAGATTATTTACCTAGGAACAGGAATAATATTTTTATTTTCAGTCAAGTACTCAGTATTGTACAACTCTTTGTATTCCAAAGTATACCAATGAACCAAGAAAATCTTGATTGCATAACGCTGGGCTTGAGAACGAATCCTATCCAAAGACAACCTTTCGGAAGAAAAGCCGTTTGATTCGTCTTTGGCAAGTTCGTGATAAGCACCCTGGTCATTCAACTGCACACGACGTTCGTACTCTTTCAAATATAAACCTCCGTAGAAACAAGAAGGATTAGCAGAGTGCTTCACAAAAGAGCGTCCAAGATCCAAACAAGCTTCTTTTAGCGTGCCATTGTAAGGATTTTTACTGCCACTTTTAGGGGCAAACCCAGCATACGCCCAAAGATTCTCGTGTGTTCTTGCTTTAGAAACATCTATGTGCTGAAGAAGCTTTACGGTAGTAAGAGGGCCTACTCCAAACTGAGAAAGAGCCCACCGACCTACCGCAAAGCTATTGCAATAAGGTACAATAGTAGCACTAAGTGACTTTTCAGCATCAACCAGAAGAGACTTTATGTGCAGTAATGCAGCCAAATTTTGTTGCTCTGATTCAGAATATGAACGAAGATCAGAAACTGATGAAACATCAACAGTGATTTTTTCTATATGCTTTTGAATGACTTTTCTGTGTGACCTGATATCCCAATAGGCGTCAGAAAAGACTTCGGCAGTAGTATCCGTAAGCAAATGCAGTTTATTCAAAGAGGGCAATTCATTATTTTGTAAATTTATATTAGTCATCTATGCCTTTGTATAATATTAAAGTATAACAATTGGCCGTGTACCTTAGGTTGACCTACCGACAACGCAATAAGGCTTTACAATCAAGTTCAGAAAGGAGGTGAACGATGATTGAGGGGCACAGCCACTCCCTATTAATCAGCTCGGGTTTGGAGTTGGGCTCACTAGCCAGCTGATTAACTATTAGTCACCTGGTAAGAAACTTGGGTCACAACGGTGGGCCCATTCTTTACCCCATGTACATGGGTCCCAGGGTCCCCATCCAGACAAATCATGCAGCAGTTTGCCTGCTTTAAGATTTGTCACAGGATCCAGTAAGGGCTTTTGTGTGCAGATATTCATCTTTAAGCACAGTGCAGCCCATTTGTTTCTTTTCAAGTTGTAGTTGATTCCATTGATCTGTAACAGACCAGTGTCTGAACGGTGGTTCCATTCAGATACTCTGATCAGGTTACAGTTCTTATCAACGACATCGCCGCCACGACGGTTGGGGCAACCGCCAGATTCTCTCAAAATGATTTTCTCAAGATTTGGCAGGTGCTTAGTTTCCCAACCGGCTTGAGCGGCTAATACAGGTAACCAAGAAACATCTCCGTGTTTAAATTGGATGTTATGATATGGGGAATTAATTTCGGATTGAATTAATTGAAATCTATCGATTTCTGATTGATCATTTTCAACATTCTTTACAACCGTCGTTTGTACCACAAGGGTACTAGGAGGTTCCGAATGTAAATCATCAATAATAAACAATCCGAAAGTATTAAATATAACTAATGTAATAGCACTTAAATATTTTGCTATCATCGTTGTCGCTCCTATTCGTCTAGTTTGGCAATCAAAACACGATTGCCATTAGTATGGCGCAGGTTGCGAACCCGAAGATGTGCGGACAAAAACGAAATGCCCGTCACAGATGGCAGGTTGCCTATCTCCGACTTCACAGTATTACTCTGTTATGTTAGGGACTTGTTACCCTGCCCGCTGGGAACGGGCACTTGTAAGTATACCACTTACAAAAGGTTATTACGATATTATATATTAAAATTATGATCCCTGTTTTGTAAGACCCATGCACGTTAAAACATTGTGCAAAAGCTTAAAAACTTCTTTATATAGTACCCTCATTGTTTAAAAATGACTGGTTAGTGGCAGCGTTAATTTTAAATATGCCACGCGTCACTTTAGTAAATCGCTGAGGGTTTTTACGAATATACGCATAGACAGACTGAATAGTGCATTCCACTGCTTGCGCAATTTGTTCAGGCTCAACTTGCTGCCCGACTTTTCCGTTAAGGAACTTCTCAATTTGGGTTGGTATTCTTGCTGTTCTCATTGCTATCTCCTTGACATAATGTCATTATTTGGTTGATATAACATATAAAAACTAGTATAAATAAAATAGAGATTCCTAGTGTTTAGTATGCAATTGTTGTATTATTATAGCATAGAGATTACAAATCATATATATATATAGACAAATTCTTTGAAAACCTATATAAATTTGACAGTTCAACAATGTTCTACGTAGAACTATACAAGTTTACTCTTACAGTCGGTCTTTTGACTTATCTGGATAAAAATGATCCGCGTAATAAATTGGCGTTTCAATATTTCTCATTGCCAATAGCTGTTGATAAAATACATGAAGAGCCGTAAGCGCACTAATGTATTGGTGTGTTACAGAGTCTAATCTTACAAGCATGTTTGGATCAGTATCTATAATTGAAAACTTAGTATACAATTCTGTAACTTGTGCAAAATCGGTTTCAATCCTATTTAAAAAGTCAAGCAGCTCTGCTTGACCTGTCATTAAATACCGTTCAAGCTCTCTTGGGTTAGAAAGATTATAACTCTCAGGATTTAAATTAAATTCAGACATAAAACTCCTTGTTAATTGGATAATATCTTTCAAATCTCCAGGAAATTTCAAGCATGTTTCAAAGGACGTGCTAACGCATTGTTACCGTTACGTTCATGAGACAAAGGGGGTTTGAATTCTCATTGTAGATTTCCTGGAGACTTGAAAAGTATTATCACGATTAAATACATTTTTTATCGCCGTTACTTTTAATATGCTCACAGGATAATAAAATCTTGTAGCAACAAAGACTACGTTTTTTTTTATTAAAAATACAATTGATAAATCATAAGTATAATTTTAACCGTTCAGCACAACGTTCGTTCGTTATCTCCTCACACTGTTCACTGACTTTTTTCTGCTTCAATCCCTAAGACAAAAGAGTCTAATTATCAAAGAATTATAAAAGTAAGGCTAAATTTAATATCGCCTAATAACTCCTTCCCCGCAAAACCAGCCATTGGATTAACTGGTCTTGCAGGGTTGGAATTAGGACGCGGATTGTTGTCGCACTGATGAATGGACGATGTTGCTCTTTTGATTCATAAACCTGTGGTATTCAATCGGATCGGTAAATACCGTTGAAACCTTGGTTTCTGGATCAATGTAAGCCCATTCAACCGCACGAGTCTGCTTGAATTTTAGAACGCCGTTTTCCATCTGCGGAAACGCACGCAGAGCTATTCCGTAGAACTCCAGAGCAGCCTGAAGATACGGAAACACCTTGCGATTCATTACAATCTGGTCAGAAACACGATTGGAACTAACTGTCTGATTGTTCAAACTGGCAAGATAAAATCCCAAAACAGCATCGTGTTGGTCTTTCTCCTTGGTACCAGTATAAACGGGATCAGTCCCGCCCCAAACACCATAGTATTTGATGCGCTCAACCAAAAGGTCATAGAGCCTGTCCCAAATGACTCGGTCGATCTTACCACCTTGCTGAACCGCATGGCTATTTGCTTCAGTAACGGCTTTACGCCAGTTGTTGAGATCGTTGAGTCCAAAGAAAGACATACGAGTTCCCAGAGCAACAACCAAAGGATTCGGCTTGATGTGCCTCTGCGCATACTCACGGACGCGCTTTTTGTGGACTTCAAAGTACTTGCTACACAAGGTATTGAGGTTTGTCAATGGCCCGTCAAACTTCTCGACCCATTCTCCTTGAGAGAGATAACGGTCGAAACGACGGTTCCATGCATCCCACAACACCCTGTCTACTTTGAGACCAGAAGCTATAACTTGACGAACCATGAGCTCTGCATCCTCGTCAATCATCTTTCGATCATTGACATCGGTAGTCTGCGTATAGCCGTCAATGGCATCCTCGAGACTACAGATCTGGACGGCTCTATGCTTTTGAAACACAGAAGCATACAGCATAGAAGCATTGACAAACTTGCCAACGGTACCAGAACCCCACCAAGCTTCGAGATCATTCACGACATCTTGTCGCGTATAATCATCCCGCAAATACTCGTCTTTGGGCTTGCACTGGCTAGGCAACTTTGAGTACCGTACTTCTCCGCTGTCAAGAACATCCTTCAGACGCGTAGGCCATCCACGACCTTGAACAGGAAGGAATGACCTGGTTGTTCCATCTGAAAGCTTCCACTCTGGATAGGTATCTCCTTCGTGATACTTGAAAATGCTGTATTCGCCAAAACCATTCGGCGAACGCACAGCAATAACAACTTTTTGACCATCGAGATTTCCGCCATCCATCGTACGATAGAAGAGCTTGAAGAAATCGTCTTGATCACAACCACCATGGGATTGATACATATCAATCCAGTCAATATCATTGACAACATGGACTTCCAATTCGTCACAACGACGAATTTCTCCGGGTTCGACCATGATCTTAACACCGGCCATGTTTGCCATTGATTCTGAAACGACTTGCTCATACAAGGCACAAGGTACTGGAATCTTGTCAGCCAAAGGACGCGCAGAACCTATGGCCAGGGCTTCGAAAAGCCACGGCGAATCGGTAACTTTCATGCCCATGGCGCGCCACCGCCAACCAATAAAACCCATACGGGCCTGAGACTCTTCGTCCTCTGGATCTACGCGATCACGCCAACTACGCTGCCATATATTACGCCAGTTGATCATGTCTCTATCGTTGATTGAGTCATTGTAAATTTTCTCATACTCTTCATAAAGCCATTGATCCATTTCGTCGTACTTAAACAGCATCGGAAAGTTTGAAAGCGTTTGATCGTCAGTATGCACTCTCGTCTTGGCGCACTGTTCTTCTGCTAAGAAACGGACACCGTTAGAATAACTGAGCTCAGACTTAAGGTTAACAGAATCGGTAATTAGGTCAACTTTATTGCCTTCACGGTCAATCGGCTGATCGACGACAAAAGCGTTGCCCTTGTATATACCGTCTGGAGTGATGATACGGACATTGAACACCTTTGCATGGCGAGCCGTTTGAACTAGATCGTTGCGAACAAATGCATTGTAAAAATACTCATTTGGATCTTCTCCGCCTTCGGGCTTGAAGCTGGGTATATTCTTGATCGCAGCTTCAATAACCCTACGAGATATGACCATCGCGCCATCCAAAAGACGCTCTGCATAAACCACAGAGGGCTTGTACTTTCGTTTGATTTCGTCTTTCTCACGACTGTATGTATCGCAGGCGACATGAGAAATCTTGAAATCATCCACTTCGAAATGGGCGTTCAACAGAGTCGGACGATGCAAAGCCTTGAGGCGCTTTGCAGTCTTACCCCCTGCTTTCACTTGGTATCCCAGGGCTTTGAAATTACCAAGCCATTCGACTGGTTCCTTGCTGGATCCATCGACAACCTGAACAAAGACAACCTTTTCTTTGTCAACCATAGCATACTCCAAACGAGGATCTTGAATGAGTTTCTTTACTTGCTCAAGATCCTGCAGATTTGAAATATTCTTACGGTGGATAGAACCAAATCGATAGTAACTCTTACCAGAATGTATGAGGGCTTGACGAAGACCACCAATATCGTAAAAACCATATTGGTCACCGCTACCACTGCGCAGAGGGCCATTGGCATAGGCCCTCATGCGCTCCTCAGGTATAATAGACATTTTTTTACCCCTTTTTATTTTTGTTTTTTATGAACTTATAACCAATAACAAATATCAATTTCTAGGATGTTGTTCTTTTGCGAAATGAAAAAAAAGACACAAAGAAATCGATCATGACTTTATATCCTTTTATTGCGTAACGAACGACAATGATTGGAAAGGTAACAATCTTAACAAGTATAAATATAACACTGAAGAAGTCCTTCAAGGCGGAACGCCATTTATCAATACTAACTTTGAGCGTATCGGTAAAATGAGCGTAACAACTCTTGCCTAAAAGCAGGGCTTTTTCACTATCATAATTGTAATGTAAAAATCTATAGCCGGGAAGTGACAGAATAGTTGATATAACACCAGCGCCCAATGCAACGAGACCGTTTGCACCGAACGCAATGCCAATGATGAATGACAAAAACAAAGAGTTTACAAGATTAAAAAGAGGATACTTATAGCTAAGTTTACGCCAAATTGGCACTCGGGCTGCAATCATAAGCTCAAGAATCGTTGAGGTTATAGCAAGTATAACCATCATAGACAAAAGCATAGAATCTTTTTCCTTCCCTTTCTTTTTATAAACTAATAACGGTAGGACATTGTATTCTCGGACTTCGGGCTTCGGGCAGGGAATCAGGCACTTCTCGTCCCGACTCCCTGCCGTACTACCCGTAGTCTGACTAGGCTGATTAGGCTTCGTCAGTGTTCCAGTTCGCCATGAGATTGGCGACTGTTTCACTTTGCGGTGCGGGCACCCTGCCTGCATCCGAAGTGTTGGAACGAACGCTATTGGTCCAGAGGTCAATAGCGACAATCTCATTGTTGACAACGAGAGAGAAGCGACCACAAGGCGCATGAGTCGGATCAAATGTCGGCTCAAGCTTCTTGATGTTCGGATCCTTTTTGTCAACGGTCGTACGCTGCTGGGCGCCCGACCAAGTGGTTGCCCACTGCTGGCTGAGACGGTTCAAAGCGTCAATGTCCTTCTTGGCACCAGAGATCCGCTCTTGCGACCAGTTCTCACTGATAGCCTTGCTGTTGATGCTCTGACGAATCAGATGTGCTTCCTTGCGCAACTTGAAGATGCGCTTGTAGTTCTCGGTCGTGGAATCCACGAGATCCAAGAAACCCTGCCCTGCCATAGACTGGCTACGGTCAGAGCGTGAAAGCTCAAAGGAAACGACCTCAGGGCCGACACGGTCAACGGTGTTGTCCGACGGCATCTGATAGCATTCCTTGATTCGGTCGGTGCTGGTCCTGAGAAGATGCATTGCATCAATGGCACCAGCAGCCTTAAAGGTATTGACGAGTTTGGCAATGCCTTCTGGATTTGCACCGAACTGTTGCCAGAACAGGTTCATACCAGATGTAAAGCGCATACCCAGGTTCTCCAGAGTTGCAGCAAACTGCTCCTCGGTAGCCTGAAGATTCTCTGGCAAGTTGCGGTTGGCAATCAGGCGCAAGAGATCCTCGAGGGTAATCATTTCGCCATTGAATACCATTTCAACACTCATCTTCACCGGCTTGAAAATACCAGTGACGAGCTTGGAATGGCGGTTTTGCTTAACGGAAAAGTGATCGATAATCGAAACACGATGCAGGTTAGCAGATTGCAGGGTAACATAACCTGGGTACGACATACCCGAGAATGTTGCCTGAAACGGAACACGACGGCCCTTTTGAAGGGTTGTCGTTTTGCCCGTGGTCATGATCGAGGACGGATCAGTGACCAAGAGACTAAAGTCTTCTCCGCCAGCAAAGGCGTCTAAGACATCAATATCATTAGACATTTCTTTCTCCTATTGAGTTAATTGTTGGATGTATTATTGGGCATATTATTTTGGTGTTTTAACGGGTCGAGCGACCCTGTTTTTTGCATGACCTGAAGCAAATTACTTCAGGCCACACAAAGAACATTAGATATCTTGACTGGGAACCAAAGTCTCGACAAACTTACCAGAGGCAAGCTTATCCGCACGATCAAGATTTTCCTGGTATTTCGGGGAATACTTGACCTTGTGAATTTGGTTTCCACGTGCTACTCCGCCGATGGGGGCTTTGAGCAAACCCCACACTGCGGTGGCTGCGGTCTTGATAACCGTAGTGGTAGCAATAACTGCAGCCGTACCAGTGTCGACCAATGCGACTACTGGAACGACAGCCAATTTGCTGCCGAAATATGAAGCACGAGTCTTCGTTTTAAGAAGACTATACTTGGTTTTTGAGGCCATTTCACTTCTCCTTGTGAAATATTGATTTGGATTTATTGTTGTGGCATATAGGGCATTAAAAATGCGCACATATGCCAGATGCGCTAACGCTGTTGTTATTTCCTGTCGAGGTAACTAACAACTGAATTGGTGACGCTAGCAAAGCCAGCAATCGCCAAGCCAGAGCCGACCACGTCAATCCAGTCCTGCGAAGCATCAAGGCCAAAGGTGCCCAAAATGGACACATTGCCCAGCCACGCAAGAAGGATTGCTGCAATGATAAAGAGACGGTCGGGGTTGCCCACGACTGGAATCTTCTCCACTGCAGGAACGATGTCGGTAACGAGAGTGACCACGCTGGAAGTCACAAGTCCCATAAGGACGAGCAGAGCAACGGTGTACACTGTTAACCTAGCCTTTCATGCATTAGGTAATTGCGGTGTATGTTCTTGTCCACTGTTACCGCAATAGCAGCAAACAAGTATTATTTATTCGTCCCTTTGTATGAGCAAACTTTACGAACACCAGTCCAGGTGCCCGCTAGTACAAATGCGAATATGGTTAGATATATTGATATTTTAGCTGGTTTATTCACCGTATTCGTCCAAACTATCGTTTCGACTACGGGTTATACTGTGGTAGCATTCGTTAAGCTCACGCATCTGATTGTCAGTGCAGTTGATTACACGATTATCCGTGAACCAAACTGAACACTTTCTGCCAGATGTGTATGAGCCAGCTATCTCTTTACCATCTTTGTCTGTCCAGTATGACTCAACATCTCCGAAAGCCCAGTCGTGGCAAGCAAACTTGTGCAGCTCACTTAGGATTGACTTGGCTTCATCGAAATTGACAGGTATGGACAGGTTCGTTATATTTTCCATTGTTCTCCCATACGATGGATGATTGTATCGGGTCATTATTTTAACATGACTCTCTTTGATTGAATGGCATTGTCTAGGCAATCATCACATATGATTGCACTATAAGAATGCCCTTCAAAATTCGAGCCATAGGTAGATACTATTGCCAAGTAGCTACCCATGGCTAGAGTCTGCGTTGTGGGCGCGTAGTAAACTACTGCTTTTTCACACAACAAGCAGGGTGTAAGTGCCATTGTTTATGAGTACAATTCATGCTTACGGTACTTCTCCAACATAGTCGAGATACCTTCGCGATAGTTGTCTACAATGGCTTTTGCTTGATCAAAATCTACGCATGACATAGTGTAGTTATGATGATCAGAAGCATCACCAGTAGGCGATTGAACTCCAAACTCAATTTGCGTAATAGGAGCAAATTCTGAGTTAGGCTTGTACCAGCGCGCGTTGAAGGAAGTAATCATACCTTTGGGCATGGAGCGTCCATCCCTGCGGTAGACTATAAATCCATAAACGCTCATTTCGTCTGAGTTATAATCATTATTTTCAATACTGAACATTATTTATTTTCCTTTTTTCTAAGATACACAATTAAAATACATGATATACAAACTGCCATTATGATGGCTTCAACACTGAGTGTTTTACCTACAAAACACATGTCCAGTTGGCTTGGACCTATGTGGTTACATTGCTCAAACTCATACCTTGACTCTTTAGTTATGCATTCAGGCACTGTGAAATGGTCGTTTAGATAACCTGTAGGACGCCATTCTTCCCAATGCCACCGAACATATGCTTGTTGGTCAAAATCCCAGTAGCTGGGCTTGGTATTATTGAATACCTTTTCAAGGCACTTTTCATCATACTCAGCTGGATACCAAACTTCTCGTTGAATTTTCTCATCATGAAACATATCGAAACGATACATAATTAGATTAAAAGTAAAGACAACGAAAACAATACTAAACAAACTTTTGATTTTCGTCATATAGGTTTCCTTATTTCTTCTTCGATTTTATGGATTATTTTACCCAACTCAGAATCAGAATCTATCTCAGAGACAAAGTCATCATAACCAGATTTTACTGATTCTTTGAAGTAAGGCAGGTTGTGGGTTATTAACCTAACCACCGTTAAAATTGCGATGGTGGCTAGGTTAATAAAGCCTAACAAGATCAACATTACATTTTATCCCAGCAACTTGGACAAGTACCAGAAATTAGCTCTTCGCGTTGTTCTGGTGTCCAATCGGGCAAAATGCATTGAAGATTAGGTCGGGTGGGGCTACACAGTAACTCATAGGTTTCTAAAGTTACTGAATGATAGCCGGTTTTGTTACATTGTAAACACTTGGTATTGATATATACCCAGCGTTCGTCGATAGGGCCTTCGACTGATTCGATACCTAGTAGCATTAGATTCTTCCTTTGTCAATTGCGTCGTTGATTTGATAAATCATGTTGGATGTCAGGTCATCGTCTTGTACGATTGACAATCCACCATTTGGGTATGCGGTTTTATGTCCATGGTCGGCTATGTCTTTTGCTTGTTCTAGCGTAGGAATATTGACCGCATAAATACAGTCGTCGATGAAGTCAACGACATGGTAAAAGGGTTTACCTTTCATTGTTCTAAATCTCCTTGAAATTGTTTTTTGATTTCTTCAATATCAAGATTATAAGCAGGATCGGCAAGATCGTGGTTTATCTGCAACAGGGTGCTATCAAACACGTCCAATGCGGATTCGTACGGATCGTTTTCATCGTAGCTTACTTGTACGCCGTTGTTTGACTCAAAGTCAGTTCGAGCTTGGGTGTCCTCGGGCGAGGTCATCATAAGCTCAAGAGACCTAGCAAGTACTTCAACATAGCGTTGCTGTATGATACCGGTGGTCAAATTCAGGCGATCAAGATAATCTTTTGTGGGTTCAGGTGGGCAAAGGGCATACCGACTGGCAGTAAATGCGGTATTCACCATATTGTTAATAAGGGTGTACGCTATTTCCAGATATCGGTATTGTGGGGGTTGTTCAATAAGTGGCATTTTGTCTCCTTATAGACAGTAGATAGTCGAGTGGGCAGGGCTTGCGCCCCACCCACTTTTTCACCTGGTATTCTCCTTATTGGTGTTCGTAAAGTCTGGTTGGTTGCTGACCATAGTTCTTACATTCCTCGAAGAGTTCATCCCAAGCTTTCCTGAGCTCATACTGTACAGCCTGGTGGGCAGTACGGTTAGCGATTTCGTCATCGATATCGCTGTGCTCGAAAATCTGGACTGCTTTCTCGTAGTAAGCCTTGTAGACCTTATCGGATGCTCGATGGTCCGCAAATACTATGTGGAACAATGCTGTGTTGTCATCAGGATACGACATATCCCAATTGTAATGAACTTCTAGAAAGTAGTCTTTCCAGATTTTGGTATAGGTGTCGTAGTAATGATTGTACAGCTGGGTGTAGCGCAGTGAGTTAGTCACAAATACTCCTTTACTTAATCATATTAGTTATCAATAATAACAGTGGGTTTGTTTACTCTGGTAGCATAAGCATAACACTGGGCAGTGCCACGAGTGGTTGGGTTGTACACCCAAACGACATCAGCGTGGTCAACCATCCATTCGTTACGATGGAAGTTTGAATGGCGACCGTCAGATCCGTATAGGCCGGGGCATACATAGACAATCTCTTGTGCTTTAGACAGAATATCTTGTGCTTCAGGGGTTCTGTCACGCTCAAGCATGCTAGCTCTGCCCCAGTAGTACTGGATATAGGTCTTGTTGGGAATAGCCGCAATGAAAGGCACATTGGCCCGAATTGCTGCTAGAGCCAACGCTTCGTCGAAACCTTCCGCCATACCGCTGATAACGGTCAGGCTATCGCCATGTTCGACCTTCGCTTGGGCTAGAAGGTTTACAAGTTGGTTACGAACTTCAATATGCTTATTGCCGTTGAGAACCAGCTGCCGAGAGCCAGTTCCCGCTATACGAAAGTTATTCACCGTATTGGACATAGATCTCTCTCTTTGGTCGACGCAGCGCCCACCACAGGGCTCCAGCGATGCCGTCGCCACAGTAGCGGTTGATGCGATAACGCCTCATAAAACGCCTTATAAATGCTTTCATTGACTGTTCTCCTTGATTAATCAAAATTATGGTCTTGGGGAATAATGCGAACACGACAAGCTTGTTTATTACGGGCTTTCTTTTTGTCAGGAATGGTAGCGGCTCTTAGGCGATTTCCATCCTGGAATGCCTGTCGATCTGCGTCATTCCATCTGTTGGGTGGTTTTACCATTGTTTATCCGCCTTTTACTCTTCGCGAAGTCCGCGATTTTTTAATTTTTTTGCTATTGCTGGGGGAAATTATCATCAATTATTCTATCAAACTGTTCATCAACTTTCCAGTCATAAACTTCAGCTTTACCGGGCTTGGTATGCCTTGGAAGATTGATGTGCTTGACTTTGACGGTATAGTTTGGGTTGTCGGTTAAGATTCCAACAGTATCTTGTAGAATCTTTGTAAACTTATGCGTCATTTTACGAATATGACGTATGTGTAACCAACGACCAATCATACCGGTAATCAAAGCTGTTTGAACAATCGTATAAATATAGGGTAATAGTCTAATCATATATGCTCCTATAGTAGTTGAATAATACTGAGATTGTTGTGACCCTGAGTGTTGTCTTGAAGACGACAACACCCTCCGACATCCTTTGGCCCGGGTCAGGCCAGTTCACAATAAGTTCAGTTACCCCGTACGAGATAACCACGGACAATCTAACCATTCTCCGTCTATCATTTGGGTCTTCATCCCAACGGTCACCCCTGTTATGTGATTACGGTTATACAGAGGTGGACATCTGTATTAAAGTGGGTCAGTTCTTGCGGGGTCATATCCCCACTCACAGCAGACGGTTCCTTCTGCGAGTGAGGGGTGGTTACCCCATTCAGGTTTGACCTTCAAGAACTGGAAGAGTTTGACAGTACAGTCGTGACACAGAAGAACATCAGGGTACTTCCTGATAATCTCTTCTTCTGGTAGGTCTTCGACTATGCGTGGGTTATCGGTGAATTCTTCATATCCACCTAAGTAATAAGGGTTCAACCTGAACCCACGATATGGGACGCCGTTTACAGTTCCTTCGGTGATTGAATCACAGACGGAACACTGAACGGCGCCAAAATCAAACATCTTTTGTTTGAACGACATTTACTGTTTCTCGGCTTTACTTGCGTAATGCTGGTAAATCTCTTCAAAACGACGATGGGTTTCTTGCTGTTCTGGGGTACGAAGGGGCTCAATCAACTCTTCAAGAGATGAGTTACCTTCGTTGAACTCTTTGTCGAGTTTGGTGAGGCTGTTGTTGACAGCGCTGAGTTTCTTGGTTTCCTTGGTGAAGATACGACGAACCATCAAGGTGACGGAAGTCGCGCCAAAGAGAAACGAGGCTATCAAACCACAGATGTAATAGAAAGTCTTCATATGATTATGGGGTATAGTTCCTTTCTGTTTCAGAACTATGGTAGGGATAGGATTATATGGATATGCTCAATGAAACCGAAGTAATGGGCTTACTTCGGTTCTGACTTTAGCGGGTAGTCTGAGTCCGGACATTTCGTCCAGGCTTGAACCCAACGCTTATCGGCGTAAGAGCCGTCGATAGCGTCGATGCGATGTAACACCGACATTCCCATCACCTGGAAACGGTCGGATGCCTTGTCGCAAGTGGTCTTGACCACCCACATCAGTGGGAGTAGTATCTTTTTCACTTGGTATTCTCCTTATCTGGATGTTAACGAGTTAGGTGTTGACCCCGTAGAGATAGATAAAAACCGCAATACGGGCAGAGCCCTGGGACATGCTTTTATAGGCTTCAAGCATGTCGGCATCGGCTTGTTTGCAGGCATACCAGGCAGCATCGCTGGCAGCGCCCGGGTAGATACCGCTGAACTTATCATTGAAAGCATCCCATATCATGTCGGAAGCCTTCAAGTCAGCGGTCACCCAGCTGTCAATGGCATCAGCACGTGCTTGGCGACACTTTGCGTTCTTCCAGTTGTTCAGAACCTCGGCGAAATAGTCCTGCCAAATCTGGGTGTAGACTCGGTGGTAGTGGTTGTACTTCTTGGATGAGTTAGCCACAACATCTCCTTTGGTGAGTTTGGCATTTAGCGGGTGGTGGATTGAGAGGAAGTCAGTTATGTTACCACATTCCATGGCATACACTTACAAAGGAACTGACCAGTACCTTACTGTGGGTTTTAACCCAGTCGATGGTCTTACACAGCGTGTCCATCCTTATAGGATACATATAACCTTTGTTTAGTGACGCGGTATCCGTGGGTACATGTTACGTCAGTATTCGGCAGTGGTGTGTGTGTGTGCGGGGCACCCATAATCTGACAATAGGTAGGCTGAGAGCAAAATTCAGCGTCCAGCATATGGGTACCCCCCCGCACGCACCACGCAAATGGTGTTTGTCCAACAATAAATCATTATTTTATAACATAATGACTATAAAATTGACAAGAGATGGTGCTCGTTATAGGTAACGAAGCCGAAACCTGCGATTAGCTGCATATATGGCAGCAAGGTATTACGCACTAAACCTAGACATGTGGGTCGCACTCGCGAATGAGCCGTCTAGCACGAAGGCTTAAGACCGTACGCTCCTGAGATGACTCCCCTATTTTATTTTGCTTGTTACGGTGCCCAGCCGAACAAGACAAATGGTCATTCCTACCGAACAGATGCTAGCCAGTTTTGGTAGTTGGGAAAGGTGTCGATTTGAATGCGACCTTCCTCATCTACCCACTGAACTAGTATGTTCTGGTATGAATTGATATAGCGAGTTGTTGATTCTTGGGCGGCTTGGACAGCCTGTGCTTGGATGTTCGGTTCAGACATACATATGTCCCCTTGAATAAATGAATATGAACTTTGCTCAAACGGGCAGAGCCGGTGCTCGCGGGCAGGGTTCGTTCTCGCGGGCAGAGCCGGGTCTCGCGGGAAGAACTGGTGCCCGGGGCTACAACGGCTAAATACCGTTATAACTCAAATAACGCCCCACAGGGGCAAGCCACTTTCGTGACAAGCCCCCGTGGGTAGTTACTAGGCCTTCTTCAACAGGCGAGCAACAAGGGCGTTGCTGGTTCCCGACGGCTCACGCTTGCGCAAGTCAAGTTGGATGCCACCATTGTTGTCAATGTTGACATTCAGGGTCTGACTGCGCACGCCTTCTGCCGTCGTGTAGACGCCGAACTCGTCGGTCGTCTCGGAAACAGCCATCTTCAGACTGGAAGCCTTGAAGACGAGCACGAGGCGCTTGTCCAGCAAGGCCTTGTCATCTTCGGTGGCTTTTCCGTCAGCAGCGGCTGCGCGAGCGTCGTTGAGGGTCTCAATGACGGCTTGGATGTGCTCGGCCAACGGGAAGTTGACGAGCATCTCGCCTTCAAGGATGAACTGGCTCACGACCTGCGGGATGAAGCAGGCCACGGTCTCTTTGACACCGTCGGCGAACTTGGGACGGACGAGACCACTCTGTACGGAAATCAAGTTTCCGATGAACTTCGTGGTACCCGTCTTCTCAGAGACGACCTTGATGCCTTGTTTGTTGCGTGAGACGGCGTTGACCTGTAGAACCGTCATATCGGTGGGATAGGTGGACATTGGGTGGATGGTTCCTTTGCTGGGTGATGGGTTGATAGGTTAGTCTTTAGCCAGAAATGACTAGAGGCCACGCAAATATTTAGAATAATATCTAAAACTAAAAACATATGAATTAATTAATATGCAATCTAGTAGGCCCCGACCCTCGCGGGCCGGAAACTACTAGCGGGCTACGCGTTTGGGCTGAACAAACGGCCGGGGGGCAGGCTTCGGCAGACCATGGTGTGCACGAGACTGCGCAACCGTTTGACAGACGTCACTCACGTGACGCTCCTTCCGCTGAATCTCTTCCTTGCAACGTCCACAAAGGAACATGCGACCTCCTTAAGTCGTATAGAAATTTATAATAATATGCTTGTTGTAGAGCCCAGCCCTCGCGGGGCCGGTACTCACTAGGCGAAAAGCTCTTGGCCCATCATCTCACGAATCTCAGCCATGGAATAAGCGCTGAAATCCCTGAAAGATGAAGTAACCAAAAAGTTCTCGTAGCAGCGGCGGTTGTGCTCAAAGTCGTCGTGTTGGACGTCTTGACCACAATTACCGCAATTCCATACGTACATAGTTTCTCCCTGTGGGACATACCACGTATATGAATTTGTAATAATATGACCAAAGAAAAGTCCTGACCTCGCGGTCAAGACTCTTCCATGGGCAGTTCCAACTGTTGGCCGTGATAGCGCTTGCGAATACGCTGAAGCGCTCGCATCTCCATCACTTCCGCGTAGTGCTTGTCGCACAACGCACGACCAAACGGATACTTCTTGGGCTGGTCCTTGAAACAATGACCTTGGCCTGGCTGAAGTAATACCGTACAGGGATTGAACTGGCAATAAGTACGCCTCTTGTTAACGCTCATGAGATCCTCTCTCTGAAGTGAATAAATGGCATATAGATAATTTATAATAATATGAAATCTGAACAAGAAAGACCCTAGCTACCACCGTCGTGGTCATTCGGGTCTTTCTGCGCTCGTAACCTGTCAAGTTCGTGAAGGCTTACCTCGTGAGGATTGGGAATGTTAAGCGCTGCATATATATTTGTAATAATATGCAATCAGGTAACCCAGCCCCTAGCACGTCGGCCAGGGGACTGGGTGGAGGTCGGCGCTATTGTCGCAGCTCGAGCGTCGCACTTAGCGATGCCACCGTTTCGCCGCGTTCTCACGAACCATCGGCGCTCCACATAAATATTTATAATGATATGCAATCTTCGTTCCTAAACCGGCGAAGCCGGTAAGGAACAGGACTCTAGATGCGCTCGGACTTGCGGTCAGATACGATACCGATGCACAAGCCAACAATGGCTCCAACAATCGCTAGCGTAACGTTCGCAAGAAGAGCACCAAAGTAAGATGTCTTCATTGGTCGATACCTCCACAGAAATATTTATAATAATATGCACTAAGGACAGCCCGACCCTCGCGGGCCGGACAATCCTAGACCAACGTAGCGCGAACTCGACGCTTGCGGCGTGAGACTCGTGCTGCGATGATGGTGTCATGATGGGGCTTACAGTGCCAAGAGAATCGGCTGGTGCGCATCCAAGTGAGGCGTGCGCGTCCGGGCCGAAGCTTCTTGTCACAGAAGGCACAATGCTCGTACTTCTGGTTGATAGTCATGGTTCTCCCGCGGGACATACCGCACAGAAAACATTTATAATATAATATGCAAAATGAATAACCTAGCGCTTGGGCGCTAGATCATCCACGAGACTGAGTGTCTCGATGAGCATCCTGCGGAGCTCAAGGCGCTCCTCCGTGCTCATCCGATGACCACCCATGTGAAGACCACGGTAGATCTCGTTGAGCCTCGTGTACCACCACGCTCTCTGTGGAACCATCATTACCTCCTGCGGGACATACCGCATATAATAATTTATAATGTATGCAATCTAATTCCCCAACCGGCGAAGCCGGTAAGGGAACCAAATCAAACCTCTTCTTCTTCGCAACGCAGCTCAATTTCCAACCGATCCATATCGATCAAATCCCACTCGTGATCATACTGATCAAGGCAGAATTGCATCAAAATGGCAAATTGCTCTTCTCTCGTCAATGGTCGCATAAACCCTCCTCAGAAAAAAATTTATAATAATATGAAAACGAGCGAGTCAGACGCCGAAGCGTCTGCTCACCCAAGTTGGATGGCTACCGAACCAAAGTGACGCTTGGCGTGAGGGAGTAGCAGTCGATACGAAATCGCTCTAGACTCCGAACCAAAGGGTTCACTAAGTTCTTGGGTTGCCCAAACCCACATAAATATTTATAATAATATGAAGCTTTTTGTCCCTCACCCCAAGATTCCGGGGTGAAAGACATGGCACTAGGCGAAAGGATCAACGGAACTAGGTTCCGCGTGTGATACATTGAGACGGAACCACGCACGATCAACCATCTGGTTGATGCGTGACAAAATGGCCACGTACTTCAAGACACACACAACGAAACCAGCCGTAAATCCTAGCAGCCAAGCCAGAATAACGACAAGCATCAGCATGATGCCTCCTTTCATATAGATGGTTTATAATAAAATAATATGCAATCTTTGTCCCCAGCCGGCCGCAGGCCGGGGACGTTGGTCAGGCGCTCTTGCGCTTCCCGCGCACGACCCATAGAACGCCAAAGACAGCGGCGTTGACAAGGGCCATGGTCAGAGAAGCAAGCAAAGCACCAAAGTACGATGTCTTCACAAGCGGACCTCCTTTCGCAGATATATTTATAATAATATAAATAATCAGCAACCCAGGCCCTCGCGGGCCGGAGCTACCGAACCACGTCACAGAGCCGGGGGTTTGAGGAACTCACCGATCTTGCGATAGTGAATGCCCAGCTCTTGCGTGACAAACGACTTGAATGCGCTGATCTCTTTTTCCAGCTTCTCAAGCTGATTAGCTGCATCCAGCAACTGATCAAGCGAGTAGAAGTCCGGAACCACGATTTCAGCTTTGATGCCGTTCTTGAAATTCACAAGTCCCCCTTTCTTGGGTACGAGTAAGACAGTACACGGGATTGTGCACTTGTTCTCATATAAATGATTTGTAATAATATGCAAACAAATAACCACAACAACGCTCTGCCTTACTTGCACAGAACGTTGAAGTGGTGACGAGCCGGACAGGGAATCACCCTGGCAAATTCTCATCGGTGTCTCACACACTAATGTGCTCCCTTCAGAGACGACACCGACAGTCATCCACATAAGTATTTATAATAATATGCAAACTTTGTCCCCGACCGGCCGCAGGCCGGGGACCGGGTCACACCCGCTTGCGGATCACGAAGAACCCAATGCCAGCGACGATAGCGCTGACCAAGGTCATCGTGAGCGAAGCGAGAAGCGCACCGAAGTACGAAGTCTTCACAAGCGGACCTCCTTTCACAGAAATATTTATAATAAAACAATATGTCCTTGTATCAATATGACGACTTTGTCCCCAGCCGGCCGCAGGCCGGGGACGTTGGTCAGGCGCTCTCCTTGCGCTTGTCGATCGCGATGCCGATGCCGTAGCAGACGGCAGACAGCAAGCTCATCGTCAAGAACGCGAGAAGCGCACCGAAGTACGATGTCTTCACAGGCGGACCTCCTTTCGCAGAAAGATTTATAATATAAGGGGTATACCTACGTAGGCTAGTTACAAAAAACATCTACGGGTATACAACAATCATTACCCCCTTAAATTTTTTCCTTATATCTTATATATTTGAGTTTTTATAGCTTTATATGGGTTAGGCTTGGTGGAAAATATTTTTCCCCTATTTTTTTACATATTAAGAAAATTCCAAAATATTTCTCTCCAGGAGTTGCAAAACACCATTCGACCTGCTAGCGTTCTGCGCGCCATAACAATCAACTATCCTATAAGGAGGATAAACCAAATGGCCCCCAAGAAAAAAACACACAATACCAACAATAACCAAGAGGAATTGTCATTCTCTGACATAGAGGACCTCTATAGTTCAACCGCCAATAAACTTGGTGTTAGACAAAAAGATGACTGGGCTTATGATTATGACTCAGACAGCTACGGTAACAACGACTGGTGACCAATATTATTCTCCATACGAAACTCCCCCCACCATCACACCAATGCCAAACACACAAAGGAAAGAAATGAAACACACCAGTGAAAAAAAACTATTAATAATATCAGAAGAGCTAGTAAAGTCCCCTAACAAGAATCAATTCCTGTCACTGTTTACAAAAGAACATGACATAATCGTTATAGATTATGATTTTTTAAAGAATGATGATCAGGAAGTAAATTTACGATCTAGGACAAAAAAGATATACATGAGACTACGACCCTATCTGGAGTTCGGATATAGCCATATGGTGTATGTCGGATATAAAGATGATGGATATTATCTCCTAGATCTTTTTATGGACAAAGGTATTCTTTTTGATGGCGCGGTTTTAATTAACTGCAACCTCAATGACTACCCGCATTGGAATAGCCAAAAACTAGCACCATTGTTTGAAAAGACACCAATCTGGAACTTTTATTCCAAGAATCATCCTGGGTGTAGGAAGCAGGGATTGGACAACTTCATGATACCCACTAGGCGCTCACCACAGTTTAGCTCCAGGTATGCATTGGAGACCTATGGTGTGATTACCTACGGTGTCTATGGTAGGTTATCTTTACTGGAACCGTCTGGAAACGTCCAGATGTTGTCTAGTTTAGGTTAAAACCATCGTCATCATTATAGTCCAATAGGTCGTCGTCATCAACTAGTCCATTTTCAATAAAGAAATCGTTCCAGTCATCGGAACTAATTTCATGCTGAATGACTTCATCAGAACCTAGTCCACGTATGATATCTTCTGCGGTTATGTCCAGCGACATGGCCGTAGAAGTAATCATGTCCCATTGATCTACTGTAAGTAAACTAATGATCAAGGTATCCTCATTTTTTGCGTGAGCCGTGACAATAACATTGTATTTATCAATTTCTTCACCGGATGGATTTGGAATAAAATCTTGTTCAAGTAATTCTGGGTTCCTAGAACCGCAAGTATTCTCTCAGCATTTTCCAAAATTCCATCATGGAATCTCATTTCTGTTAGTTGATAATAATAGTAATAAAATAATCCTAACTAGTATATCATTTAATTCTGGATTACTATGATATACATATGACTAGATCTGTCGGAGCATTGGGTAGGTTGATACCAAAATCAACTGGTGGCCGAGTAGCATTGGGTGGCGCGGTTGGTATTGGTGGACTAGCTGGATATCGCATAATGTCTAATCACACACAAAGATCCAGAAACACCGCAGCACTTTCGAATAGCTTAACAGCTGCAGCTGAAGAAAATCTAAATAATATTCAACTTGTCCCAGTTCACGGAAGAGCGATATGAGATCATCAGGCAGTTTAGGTAGATTAATTCCAAAATCAACTGGTGGTCGATTGGCATTGGGTGGTGCGCTTGGTGTTGGATTAGCAGCAGGAGTTGCGGGTTATAGAAATCGTTCTTCTGGAAGAATGACCCAAGAGCAATTTGACGCGTTACCCATAGCACAAAGAGCTCCACATATGATACAAGCAGCTGACGCAATGTCTCCTGCGCAGGGACAAATTATGAGACAGAGATTAGCCGCTGGTAATTTCCCAACGGCTTAGAATATAAACTATAATAGTTGTAAATGTTAAAAAAAATAAAAAAATAATTTTGGCGGCGGAAAGCGGATAGTTATGGCAGAAAGAGTTTTGAAAGAATTTTATCATGGAACTCAATCTCCAGTAGACTTAACATCAGTTGAACTAGACCCATTATCTCACGCAACAGGTAGAACTCCCCTCGCTGCATTTTACGGATCTGATATAGGCCCTGCTAGAGGATACGCAAAAAATGGTGGAGTTGGCTCTCCAGGAGCACACCTACCTGAAGGAACTTTATACAAATTTACTGCGGAGTTTGACTCACCCTCAAGAATAGTAGACGCTTATGAGATAGCTCCAAGTTCTTTTGTTGATTTTCTTAGAGAGTCTTTACCAGAAAGTGGCACAATACATAAATCAAATTTGTTGACTCCAGATGTACCTGGAGCAGATATAATTTATAATTTTAGAGAAAAATTTGATGAAACTTTGGCAAATAATAAAATTGTAAATCCAACATACTTTGAAGCAATGGACGCTTTGGACACTGTTCATTCTGTATATAAACCTATCGATTACGGAGGAAAAACCTATCGAACTCAATCAGCGGTTGCTGCTAGGAGATACGGAATAGATGCATTAACTTTTACCGATATTGGTGGAGACGATGTAATCGCGATGCTAGATCCTCATGATGTGCAATCTAAAGTTGGTAGAAGAAATATAAATTATATTGAAAAAGTTATAGATGCACAACCAGCTACAGCAGGCCCAAACATGGAAGATCTTAGGGCAAGATTTAAAGGTAGTAGTGGACTAGAGACCACAGAACCTTCTCAAGCTGGGTTGGAATTTTTAGAAAAAGAAAAAATAAGAGTTACAGCTGAACGAGAAGCTAAGAAAATAGCTAACGATTTAGCAAGGCCTGCAACAAGAGAAGCAATAGAAAAAGAAGGATATCTTTATCACTTTGCTCCAGACAAGTACGCTGAGAGTATTGCTGAAAAAGGAATAATATCCAATAAAGACCCACGTGCGTCACAGGGTCCTGGAAAAATATTTTATTGGACAGATCCCTCTGAAGCTAGACAAAATGCTTTTGTTCCCGATATAGGCGAAGGCACTTTAGATCTTTATAGAACAAAAGTTACTCCAGAAATGTTAGATTCATTTCAAATGGACCCTATGATTGGTAACAAAGATGGTGTTGCAAGATCGGTTTTTTTTGAGGCCGACAGTTTTCCAGCTGAAAAAATTGGAGTAAGAGGAGTTTATGATGAAAGTACTGGTGGAATAAAATATCAAAAGCTTGCTCATCACAGTCCAGAGGAAATAGCGGGAAGACATCCATCTCATAGAAAGCCTCAACCAAAACCAGTTGCAAAAGTTGAAATTTCCTCAGATGAGCTATATAGAAAATATCTCAAACACCTTGGGGACGTAAAATCAGAAGGAGGTGTTTTAAAGGGAGATATTGATACTGGATACAGAGCTTTTGATCACCGAAATATGTCGAACGAGGCGATAAGACGTTTATCTAGTGAAGTTGGTGATGGTTCTACTGAGGCGATTGAACAAACTGTAAAAATATTAGACAAAAATCAAGTATTTGTTGATGAACAAATTATAAGGGAATTTGAAGAAAGAGCGCACCGCT
>Ga0194131_10002281_pt1 | contig 31681 bp, 22 predicted proteins | sample TA2KigO120mmetaG_FD_148631 | JGI IMG/M metagenome (GOLD analysis project Ga0194131, IMG submission 148631) | Freshwater microbial communities from Lake Tanganyika, Tanzania - TA2015053 Kigoma Offshore 120m | ecosystem: Environmental > Aquatic > Freshwater > Lake | place: Tanzania: Lake...
TGCGCGAGTGATTTTCGAGCGGACAAACAGATATCGCTTTAGAGCCGCTGAGTTGCCCCCAGTTTCAGATTCAGGTGTTATAAGAGTTGTGTGATTGGGGATTTGTTGACGACGGTTGAAAATGGTGCGCTGGGTTGTTGAGGGACGCCTTTCGGTTGCGCGAGTCGCGTTGCCACGGACTGGAAGTCGGTCGTTTACGAATTCCTGTGATCGACAAATCACGAGGACGAAACAGGATGCATGGCTCTTCAGATTCCTGTCAGCCGCTCCTTTGAGTCGCCGAATTGGTCGAGTTCCAGGCCGCCCCAGTCCATCAGGTGCAGGAACAGGCTGCACATGCGGCGGTTGGGGGAATCGAGGTAGTCGAGCACGCGGCCCCCCTTGAGTTTGCCCCCCGCGCCGCCGAGCAGGATGATCGGCAATTGCTTCGCGTCGTGGTTGCCGTGAAGCATGCTCGAACAGTGCATGATCGAGGTGTTGTCCAGCAGCGTGCGATCTCCTTCTTTGACCTCCGACATTCGCTCGCAGAGGTAAGCCAACTGCGACATGAAGTACTGATTGAGCGTGACGAGTTCCGCCGGCTGAGTGTGGGCCATCTGGTGATGCTGATCTTTGGCGCCGCAGTGCGTGTGAGTCTCAGCGGAGCCGTCGTTGCAATACTTGAGCGTCGCGATCCGAGTGGTGTCGGTGCGGAAGGCCAACAGCACGATGTCGTTCATCAGCTTCCAATACTCGGGGATGTCGGCGGGAATCCCGTCGGCCGGTCGCGGTTGATCGGGAGCGGCCAGAGTCGGCTTCCAGCCGTTGGCATCGCGCTGCGTGTCGGCTCGTTTGATGCGACCCTCGATCTCGTGAACGCTGCCCAGGTATTCCTCGAACCGCTGACGATCGGAGAGCGAAAGCCGCTGACGCAACGACTTGGCGTCTTCGAGCACGGCATCGACGACGCGCCGGTCGCCCCGATTGCGGTCGGTGCGGAAGAGTTGATCGAACGCCAGCGCGGGCCGCGTTTCGGTCCAGGTCGGCGACACCGCCGTGCTCCAGGAAATGTGCGAGCTGTAGAGCAGTGGAAGACCGTCCTGAAGCCCCGGAATCGGTCCTTCGCATCCCAGCACCAGCGACGGGATGCGCGTGCGGTCACCCATCCGCTGCGCCATCACTTGATCAAAACTGACGCCCGTGCGGACTTCGGCCCCCGACAACGGCGCGCCGCTGAGCATGTTCCCTGTCTGCATGCAGTGGATGGCCCCCTTGTTGGCCTGCTCGTTCCACAGTCCGCGCAGGAAGACCAGCCGCTCGCGCCAAGGCTCGAGCGGCTTCAGGCACGGTCCGAGTTCCATTGCCGCACCCGCGCCCTTGGCCCACCAGTGACTTGAGTGGAAACCCATACCGGTGAAGGTCACGAGCGTGCGCGTCGGTGGCTGATCCGCGACGTTGGTCTTTTCGCCCGCTGCAAACGACAGCGATTCGAGCCACGGCAGTGCCATCGAGACACCAAGCCCGCGCAGGAGCGTACGTCGCGAGAAGGTCGAAGCGGATGTGATGGACATGGGAGGTATCCTTTTGATTGCGGTTCAAACGTCTACAGCAACTCGCGAATTTTCTCGCGATGATCAAGCACATACAGTGGCCGCCCGGCGAAGTTCAAGTAGGTCGACGCCGGATTGATTCCCAGAACGTTTTCATACAGCGTCGCGAGCAGGTTCGAAGGTGTGTACGGCGTACCCACGGATCGCTCGGCCCCGCTGGTGGTCTGGCCAATCACTTGTCCCGTTTTCAGACCGCCGCCCGATACCAGCCCGAAGCCGACCTCGTTCCAGTGATCGCGCCCTGCGCCGTTGCCATTGATCCTCGGAGTGCGGCCCATCTCGCCCCACACCACCACGGCCACGTCGTCCAGTAACCCGCGCTGCGACAGGTCGGTGATCAAGGCTGACAAGCTTTGATCGAACTCCGGGAGCAGCTTTCGCAGTGTCTTAAAATTGTTGCCATGAGTATCCCACGGGCCAGCCTTGTCCCATGTGTCCGGTTCTTTGTTGGCTGTCAGGGTGACGACCGGCACGCCGGCCTCGACCAGTCTGCGTGCCTGCAGGAACTGGCTTCCGGCGTCGCCGTAAAGTTCGCGCACTGACTGCGGTTCGAGGTTGATGTCAAACGCATCGCGTGCTTTCGACGACGTGACCATTTCGAGCGCCAGCGACGCGAACGCATCCGTGGCTTGCATGCTGCCTCCGGAGCCATCTAAATCGCGTCGCATCCGGTCGAGCGATGTAAGCAGTTGGCCGCGATCTTCCAACCGTAGCGGCGACACCCCATCGGGCCGCGCGAGCCCCGAGTTCTTATCGCTGGGACAGTACGGATTGTGCGCCACCCCCAGAGAATGCGTACTGCGACCGGGCTTGGTGTCCATGCCATCGAACGCGACATAGGGAGGCAGCCCGCGCACGTTTTTGCCGATGAAGTGGCTTGCCACGGAACCGAACGTCGGTCGATGGCTGGGCTTGGCGGTGGAGTTGTAATAGCCGGTGTAGACCAGCGGTGGATTGTGCCCTTCCAAGTATTCATTGAACGTGAGGTTGCGAATGATGGAGAACTTGTCGGCCACGGTAGCCAGCTTGGGCATCAGCTCGCAGATCTCGATTCCGCGCACGTTGGTGGGGACCGGCCGGAACTCGCCACGAATCTCGGCGGGTGCGTCGGGTTTCATATCGAACATGTCCATGTGAGGTGGACCACCGTGCAGATAGACCATGATCACGGACTTCTGCGACCGACCTTGCGGTGCCGCCTGAGCACGCAGTTGCAGCAAGTTGGCCAGTGTCAGCCCGCCGAAGCCAAGCGCCCCGACCTGCAGGAATCCTCGGCGGCCAAGACGACGGCTCGCGGGGGTCGATTCCGAAATCGTGAGCATCAAGAGCTCCTTTGATAGTTCTTTGCAAACGTCTGTCGCGGGGTCACATCATTTGGACGACGGACTTCCGGTCCGTCGATCGGCGCGACGGACGGGAAGTCCAACATACCCATTAAAGCTTTAGGGGGGTGTAGCGGCAACGGCAGTTGTCGGTCGGATGCAGCGAAACTGCTCGCTACGAACGATGACGAGCAGGACGTCCGACCAGCGACCGCCGCTGGTCATGGTCTTGGTCACTTCGTCCACGAGCTTGCGGTCCGATGTCATCACGGCGCGGCCCAGCGCGTAGCCGGTCAGTTTGCGGGCGAGTGTACGTAACACGTCCTCGCGGCGCGGTCCGGCGAAGTGAGTTCGCAGGCCGGCGATGTCGTCGATCTCGGTGCCGTCGCGGAGCGTGCCTTTGGTGTCGCCCGGCTTCAGTTCGCTGGCCGGCCGCAGTCGGCCGATAGCGTCGAACCGCTCCATCGCCATGCCATAAGGATCGATGCGGACATGGCAACCGGCGCACTTCGAGTCTGCACGATGACGCTCGGTGATTTCGCGCACGCTGAGTCCGGCGGGCGGTGTCTCCGGGAGCGGCGGCACGTCAGGCGGGACTTTGGGCAGGCGCTCGCCGAGCACCTGCACCAGCCACGCCCCACGCTTGATCGGGCTGGTCCGCGCGGCGGCTGATTGCTTGGCGATCACCGCACCGAAACCGAGAAACCCGCCACGACCGTAGCCGGAAACCTTTTCGACTCGCTGCCACTCCGGACCGGTCACGCCAGGAATGCCGTAATGCTTGGCGAGCACGTCGTTGATGACCACGGCATCGGTGGCGATCACGTCCGCGATCGGGCGATCATTCATCAGCAGGTCTTCGAAGAACCGCACCGGCTCTTCGGCCAGCGCGTCGCGCAAGACCGGCGTGAACTCGGGGAAATGTTTCAAGCTGCGGCCATGATTGGCGGCGAAGTCTCGCACGCCGAGCCAGCGGGCACCGAATTCTTCGGCCATGCCCCGCATTCGGCCGTCCTTCAACATGCGGCGCAATTGCTCTTCCATGACCCCAGGCTCGTGAAGATTCGCAGCCTTCGCTCGCAGTTCGTCGTCGGGGATCGAATCCCAGAGCAGAAAGCTCAGCCGCGTCGCCAGTTCATCGCCCGAGACCGGCTGCCAACGCTGGCCGGCCGAGGGTTGTTCGACTCGGTAGAGGAACCACGGCGACGACAGGACGCGGGCCAGTGCGGCGCGGAACGCTGGATCGTGCTTCACTCCCTCGGCACGGTCGGCGCGATAGGACGCGAGAATATCCTCGCGTTCGTTCGCGGTGAGCGGCCGGCGCCAGGCGCGGGCGGCGAAAGCGAGCAGCGATTCGAGCTGCTTCGGTTCCGCAGCGACCTGAGTTGCGAGGAACTCCTTCTCCTCGCGCAGGATCTGCTCCTCGAACTCCTGAATGTAGAAGAACATGATCCGCGCACCGTCGTTCGGCTTGCGGTAATACTGCACGAGTCCCGCATAGGCGGTCGGGGTGGCGAGCGCTTGCTCGCTGACAAATTCCAGTTCGCTCCACAGCCGGTCGATCTCCGCCCGGCCCGCGTCGTCGAGCAAAAGCCGACGCAACGGCTCGTCCTCGCGGCGGTAGAGGAACACACTCCCTTGAGCGTCTCGCGGGATGATCGGCTGGAAGAGAACGGCAGGCGGGAAGAGAGCGCGAAACTCTGCCGCCGGTCGTGCTCGTTCGGCGGCGACGCGCGGATGCACGATCTGCGCGGCCAGCGGGTCACCCGGTGTCGCTTTGGCGACGGGCTCGGCCAGATTGCCGCCGCCGCCCGTGGCTGCGATCAGAAACGCCTGAACCGAGGCGGTTTCCGGACTGGCTTCGTCGAGGCTCACATCCGCGCGGAGGAACCGAGGCAGTGTGAGCGCCTTCTGCAACTCTGGCGACAGTTTCTTGAGATCAATGACGATCTCGGCACCAGCCGCCGTGACCAGAGCGGACTTCGACACCGATCGCCCCTGCGGGTGCTGTCCGAACTTCAGTCCGGACGCTTGCTCGATGGCTGCGGCCAATTCGGGATGCTCGACAAATACCAGCGGCGGACCGTCTCCACCTTCCAGTCGCAGCCGGTCCCAGATCACGAACGTATCGGGCTGCGCGGGCAGCGCGACCATGCGGAAGAGCGGCTCACGAGCGGCCCCTTGGACTCGCTCGCGAGCGACGATGCGACGCACGTCCTCCCACGCGGGAAAGCCGTTGCCGACGGCCATGGCCGCATTCTTCCGATAGTTGCCTTGAAAAAACTGGTCCTGCATCGCCTTGATCGCCGCCAACACCGGTGCTGGATCGGTGGTCGCCTCGCGCCACTTCTCTCGGACGAAGGCGAGCACGTCGGGAGGCAGACCGGCATCCGGCAGAATCGTTGAAGCACTCCCCAAGTCAGCCAGAGCCTGCCCCAAGTCCGCAGCCGCGACATGCGACAGCTCGAATGCGACTCCATCTAGACCAGCGGGGTGGGCATCGGCGACGCGGCCCGTGACCGACAACTCGCCCGAGATCGGACTCGTCCAGGCGACTGTCACGGGGCGCTTCGGTCCCGGATGCACGAAGACCGATCGCGCGGGCAACGTCGTCCAGACTTGGACTGCTTCCGCCGCCGAGTTCACGAAGACCGAGGGATCGGAACCGAGGCTCCACGATTTCAGTTCGGCCCTTCCCCCGTTGCTGTCGCGCCGATCGGTCAGGAACGCTGGAGTTGATGTCACTTCCAAGAAGCTCCAATGAGCCTCGTGCTTGTCCGACCAAGGATTCCCCTTGAGCAGGCCAGGCACCAGATCGGCAACGTTCCATGTTCGCTGATCGCCGGCGGTTTCGCGGATGATCCATTCGATGAGCGTGCTGTCGGCTCCGTGATTTTCGTTCGGAAGCACGGTCAGAAGGAGCAGTTCGCCGCGCTGCACCGAAACCTTGCTCTCAAAGGGAACCGAACCCCCTTCAGCGACTTTCGACGCGGCGAGGACACGTTTCGACGAAACCCACTTAGACTCGATGGCCTTCTTGGCCGATTGAAGAGCCGTCTGCCGCCGTTGCTTCTCGGCTTCGATCTGCGCTGCTTTTTCGGACCACTGCTTCATCCGGGTATTAACTTCCGCAGGCGATTCCTTGCCGTTGAGCCCCGCCCAGAGTGTCGCCAAATACGCGGCGTTGAGCTTTTCCTCGGCAGCCACCGCTGCGATTGCGGCAGCCCCGTCGCGAGCAAGTCGATCACGGTGCTTCAAGGTCGCCGCGAGATGCGCCGCCAGCGGCGGCTCTCCGTTGGGTCCGGCATAGCGAGCGTGAAAACTGCGAAGCGGCTTAAGAGCCTCCTCAGTCCAATCCGGTCGGTCGGTGGATGGTGAGAAGCGAAAACCGCCGGGCAGCAGCACCACTCGCGCGGCAACGTCGCGCGCGGTCTGGTGAAAGCGCTCGACCAGTTCGGGAGTCACTGGCATCGCGTCGCCGACGTTGGCAAACCCCTCGCCACCGACCGCATCCGTGGGAAACTCGCGAACTCGCGTCGGCCGCATGTCGATGCCCGTGAGATCGCGGATCGCGTTGTCGTAGGCCGAGTTGCTCAACCGTCGCAGCGTCACCGGCCCAGGATCGCCCGCCCGCGCGGCCGCTTCGGCATCGAGCGCCGCATTGATCCAGCCCAGCAGTTGTTCTCGCTCGGCCGACGTTGGCTGCGGCGCCTCCTTCGGCGGCATGTCGCCCAACCGCAACCGCTCGGCGACATCACTCATCACCTTGGGCTTGGCGATGATCGCCTGAGCCGAACCGAAACTTGTGAGATCGAGATCGTTGTCCGTGGGCTTCTTCCCGTGGCAATCCCCGCAGGTCTTCACGAGCAGCGGCTGAATCTGCTTGGCAAACGACTGCGCCAGGTCGTCCGCACCGTGGGCCGAGGCCGCGAACAGCCTGAAACACGCAAGAAGCGACATCGCAGAAAGGAATCGACCGAGCCGTCGTACCGGGAATGCTCCACTTGCCGTTCGCGTGATAAACATCAGATGCGTTCCTTATGACTTTCGATGTGCTTCCGCAGTTCGGCCGTGGCGTCGTCAATTCTCCCTTTCGCCAGAAAATCGACGAGGCGACGGTGACTCTCGACTCCCGCCTTCCACGCCGCCTGCTTGACGCTTTCGCGAAATCGCTGAAAGAAGACGTGGAGCAAATCCCCGAAGGCCACCAGCGGCTGCAACCCGCTGGCTTCCAGCAATGAGCGATGAAATTGAATGTCGAGCGCGATGAATGTCTTCAGGTCACGAGCCGACTCGAACTGCCCAACGATCTCGCGGAGGCGAGTCTCGATCGTCGGATCGTCCGCCATACGCCGCACGACATACGGCAGCACGCCGGTCTCCAGGATCACACGGCTGTCGATGAGCTGATGCGGATCGACATCGAGCAGCCCGGCGTGAAAACCGAGATGCTCGGTGACTCGCTCCATATCAATCCGCCCGACCGTCAGCCCGACGCCGGTCTTGGACTTGACGATGCCCAAAAACTCCAGCGATTTCGTCGCCTCGCGCAGACTGAGCCGACTGATCCCCAGCGTCTCGGCCAGTTGCGTTTCGGTCGGCAGGCGATCACCAGGCCCGAGTTTCCGCTCGACGATGTAATGCTTGATCTGCTCCGTGGCTTGATCCCGAACCTTGGAACGACGCAGCGTCTGCATGAGACTTCTCCAGCACGATTGCGGACTAGAAACTCAGTCGATAGATCATCTGACAATTGAATCCCGTGTCAACTCATTGCCCCCTTCCCGTAGCCCCAAAGCTGCCCGCCATGCCGACCGAAGCGATCGCTGATTACACCTTCCCCGGATAGTCTACGCCCCTTTCTTTTGAGGAACACGTTCATGAGGTTGACTCGACGACGATTCTTAAAGGCCAATGGAGCCGTGCTGACATTGCCGTTGCTGCATTCACTGGCTGGTGCTGCAGAGACGAAGGCGGCCGCAAAGCCCAGCAAGAAGCTCGCGATCATCTACATCCCGAACGGCATCGTGCGGCGATGCTTCTTCCCCGGCGAAGAGAATGCCGAGTTGCCCGGCTTTATCGGCGGATTCGAAGCGGACAAGACGAAGAACGAGCGGCGTTACAAGCATGCGCCCGGCATCTATCCGCTTGAGCTGACTCAGACGCTCCAGCCACTCGCCGAGCACAAGGGGGATGTGACGCTCGTTACCGGGCTTGATCGCTCCTATAAAGACGGGCAAGACGTGCATGCTCAAGGTGCTTCCTGCTACCTGACGAGCCTCTCGCCCGAGCAAGCGGCGACGAAAAACATCCGACATCCCAATGGCCGCACGCTCGATCAAGTCATCGGCGATCAAGTCGGTCGCTCGACGGTCTTCAATACGCTCGAGATCAGTTGCAACGGCTTCACATCGGGCAAAGAGTCGATCGAGTTCGACAACATTTCTTGGTACGGCCCCGACAAGATGGCGCCGTCGATCAAAGAACCTCAGAAGCTCTACGACCGACTCTTTCTGCGCGACAGCTTTCGCGCGCAGGTCGCTGATGTGACGGATCTCGTGCTCGCCGATGCGAACGCTCTCTCCAAGAAGTTAGGCCGTGACGACAAAGAAACGATGGCTCAATTCATGGAGATGATTCGCGACATCGAGTTGCGGATCGAGAAGCTCAACAAGCTGCTCGCGGATGTCGACATCAAGGTTCCGAAGAACGAAGTGTTGCCCCGCGGCGACTACATCAAGCTGCAAGCGGACTTGATGCTGCTCGCGTTTCAGATGGGCATTACGAACGTCTGCACGTTTATGATCGGCCCCGAGCGTTGGGACGCGACGCTCATGTACGAAGGCGTCTTTGGCACGCCGGTGCAGCATCACAGCATGACTCACAACCAAAAGGGGGACGGTTATAAGGACTTGCAGAAGATCGACGACTTTCACATGCGGCAATACGCGTATGTCTTATCGCGCATGAAGGCGATTAAAGAGTCCGATGGCAGCAGCCTGCTCGATAACTCGATCGTCGCTTACGGAGCGGGGCTCGGAGACGGCGCGACACATCAGTACTACGACTTGCCGATGATTGTGGCCGGCAAAGCTCAAGGTCAGCTCAAGCAAGGCCGCTTCGTGAAATGCCCGAGCGGTACGTTGAACTCCAACTTGTGGCTGACTTTCGCGCAGTTGATGGGCCTTGAGATTAAGCAATTCGCAGACAGCACAGGAGTGATCTCGGATTTATGGACGTAGCCTTCGTGAGCAGTTTCTTTTGTACTGCGGCAGCCTGCTGTCGCCTTCGACGCAGCAGCCGGCTGTTGCGTCGATTGGCATTCGAGTCTCACACTTCAGCAGCAGGCTGCTGAGGCTAAAGCGGCAGCAAGGCTGTCGCAGTCCGAAACGGATTCTCATGATGCGTCATTTTATCATTGTTGTTTTCACGTTGTTGATGCCGAGCAATCTTTCCGCCAAGGACGCGGACGCTCACGCGTTGCTCGCCGCGAAATGCTCGAAGTGTCACGGTGAGAAAGATCCGAAAGGCGGCGTGCATGTCTTGCGGATTGGCTCGGAAGAAAAGCTGGCGGCGCGGGCAGAATTGCTGCAGCGAGTCCTCGAAGCCGTTGACTCAAACGACATGCCGCCCGAAAGCGAGCCTCAATTCACGCGTGAGGAACGCGAGTCGTTGGTCAAGTCGCTGAAAGACTTGCTGAAGCAAGCCACGGCCAGCAGTGAGCGAGTCGAGGCGAGGCTGCATCGGCTGACTCGGTTTCAATACAACAATACGGTGCGCGATCTCTTTCGACTCGATCGCGATGTCTTCGAGTTGCCCGAGAAGCTGATGACGCGCCGCGATCGGTATCTGCCATCAACAACCGGCAAGATGCCGGAGCGAGTGCAGGCGGTGTCACAAGCGTTACAGCCGGCGCCGGGATTGAACGGAGTTCAGCCGTTCCCCAAAGACCTGCGGGCCGAGCACGGCTTCGACAATCAAGCCAACAAACTGACGCTCTCGCCGCTGCTGCTCGATGCGTTCTTGAAATTGAGCGTCTCGATCGTCGAAAGCCCAGACTTCAATCCGCAGACCGTCGGCATTTGGAATGAGTTCTTCAGTGATCCCGGTGCGACCGACAGCCAGTCGGCTGAGATCGAACGCCGGTTGAAGCCGTTCTTGCGACTCGCGTTCCGCAGGCCCGTCGAGGACGAGACGTTGCGGCGGTACATCGGGTATGTCGACGCGAAGCTCAAGCAAGGCGCGTCCTTCACCGACAGCATGAAGAAGGTCGCGTCGGCGGTGATGTGCTCGCCGATGTTTCTCTATCGGTCATCCGCGGCGGACGGTTCGGAAAGCCAATTCGAACTCGCATCGCAGTTGTCGTTTTTCTTGTGGGCGAGCATCCCCGATGCCGAGTTGCTCGATCTCGCTGAACGCGGCGAGTTGTCGCAACCGGCGACGCTGCGACGTGCGGTCGATCGACTGATGACCGACCAGAAGATCGAACGCTTTCTCGACACCTTTCCGTCGCAGTGGCTGCAGCTGGAGAACTTGCTCGCGGTCACTCCTGACCCGAAGAAGAGCCGCTACTTCCGACTCGACGAGAACTATCCGGCGGGTTTGCCGATGCTCATCGAACCGCTGCTGCTGTTCGATGCGGTCTTCGTCGAGAATCGACCGGTCGTTGAGTTAGTCGCGCCGGCTTTCGCTTATCGCAGCGATTTTTTGCGCGATTGGTACGAATCCGACCTCACTCCGCCGACCGTCAATACTCAAGAGGTGCTCGCGAAGAATCGCGAGATTGACGAACGACGGCGGCAACTCGAAACGGCAATCGCAGACTCGCGTGCGGCGATCGTAGCGCTCGTGAAGCCAGTGCGTGAGAAGCTGCTCGCCGAACGTCAGCAAGCAGCGAAGACGAAGGTCGTCGATCTCAGACCGCTCGCGGTTTGGGAGTTCGAGGGTGACCTGAAAGATTTGTCACAGCAGCTCGATCTCACGGCGCACGGCCAAGTGAAGCATGCTGACGGCAAGGTCGTGCTCAACGGCGGCTACTTGCAGAGCAGTCCGCTGAAGGTCGACCTCAAAGCCAAGACGCTCGAAGTGTGGTGCGAGCTGCCGGACGTCAAGCAGATCGGCGGCGGCGTGATGACCATTCAAGGACCGGGCGACTTCTTTGATTCGATCGTGCTTGGCGAACGCAAGCCGCAGCATTGGATTTCGGGCAGCAATGTGTTTGCTCGCACCGAGGACTTCGCGGACTCGACGCCCGAAACGACGCCCGGCGAGCGACTGCATCTCGCGATGGTCTACGACGAAGACGGCACAACGCGGCTCTATCGCAACGGCGTCCCTTACGGAAAACCGTTCCGCAAAGGCTCGGCGACGTTTCCGAAGGAGCAATCGAGCGTGCTGTTCGGATTGCGACATCTCCCGCCCGGCGGCAACAGATCGCTCAACGTGAGCATTGAAAAGGCGCGGCTCTATGACCGTGCTCTCACCGCCGCGGAAGTCGCGAGTGCTGCGAGCGGTTACAGCTTCGACATCTCCGAGGAGGAGCTTGCGAAGTCGTTGTCCGCTGACGACGCGACGAAGCTCAAGACGGCCAAGCAGCAACTTGCTCAAGCAACGAGCGATCTCGCTCAAGCCCCGCAGCCGCAAGACATCAAGACGCTGCAACAAGAACTGCAGAAGAACTTCGAGAACCAGTTGCGAACGAAGCTGCATTCGCCCGTCTTCGATCGAGTCCCGGTGACCGACCCGCGTTACGGCGGGATCATCACAAACGCGGCTGTCTTGAGCATGACGTCGGGGCCGCTGAGGACTCAGCCGATCGCCCGCGGTTCATGGATCATCGAAGTGGTCTTCAACGACCCGCCGCTGCCGCCGCCGAACAACGTGCCGCCGTTGAAAGAGGACAACAACCCGAACCTCACGATCCGCGAACAGTTCGCCGCGCATCGCGAGAACGCCTCGTGTGCCGGCTGTCACGCCAAGATTGACCCGCTCGGCTTCGCGCTGGAGAACTTCGACATCACCGGCCGTTGGCGCGACAAGTACGAAAACGGTCGCGCCGTCGACGCGAGCGGCACGCTCGTCCGCAAGCACAATTTCTCCAGCGCGACGGACTTCAAAGCCGCGATCGTCACCGAAAAGCAACGCTTCGCCCGCGCCTTCATCGCGCACCTGCTGAGATTCTCGCTCGCTCGCGAACTAACGCCTGCTGACTCATTCACGATTGACGAGACCCTCAACCGCACAAAAGAGGACAACTTCAAGTTGCAGGCACTGATACGCGAGGTCGCGACGAGTTTGTGCTTCATCAATCCATCAAGGCAAAGTCGTTGAGATCATGCCGCGTCAATCCATTAGCCCCTTCTCTTCCCGCTGAGATTGCTCCCATGCCGACCGTAGCGATCACGGATTACACATTCCCGAACCTGGACGTCGAGCAGGCGAACCTGTCCGCTGCCGGGCTTGAGTTGCGGAGCGGAAACGACAAACAGATTCCCACGCTGCAGGCGCTGGTCGCCGAGCCCGACGCGATCATCATGCAGTTCGCCCCGATCAATGCGGATGTCAAGTCTTTGTTTCGCGACGCGATTCATGTAGCGGTGCGAACATGATTCCGATCTCTCCGTTTCGAATCGAGGTGCCTCAAGACACTCTCGATGATCTGCGCGACAGGCTGCGAAGAACTCGCTGGCCGGATCAAGTTCCGGGAACCGGCTGGAGCCGCGGCATCGATCTCGATTACTTGAAGGACCTCGTCCGGTATTGGGCGGAAGAATTCGACTGGCGGAAGCAGGAAGAACGGCTCAACCGGCTTCCGCATTTCCTGGCCGACGTCGAGGGTCTGCGTCTGCACTTCATTCATCAGCCGGGCAAAGGCCCCGCGCCGCTTCCGTTGTTCATGATGCATGGGTATCCGTGGTCGTTTGTGCTGCTGGAACGCATCCTGCCGATGCTGACCGACCCCGCCTCGCACGGCGGCGATCCTCGTGACGCGTTCACCGTGATCGTGCCGTCGATCATTGGGTTCGGCTACTCCGCCTATCCGCCGCAGCAGGGATTCGGGTTTCAACACCATCCGCGAATTTACGACCGCCTGATGACCGAGGGGCTGGGGTATGCACGCTACGGGATCGAAGGTGGAGACTGGGGCGGATTTCTCACGGCCCCGTGGGGATACCTGCACCCGCAGAACCTGATCGGCATTCATCTCAACTGTCTGTTTCCGCGGCTGGGGGACGAGCGAGAGCCGGAAGACAAGGACCCGGACATTCTCCGCGGGCTCGGCATGAAGTGGGCGCCGGTGAAGCCGAAAGACCCGGACATGCTCCGCTATTGGAAGAACGTCGAACGCTATTGGATCGACGAAGGAGCCTATTGCCACCAGCAGATGACTCGACCGCAGACGTTGGCCGTCGGCATGACCGATTCGCCCGCGGGTCTGGCGGCATGGATCATCGAGAAGTGGCGGGCCTGGAGCGGCTGGGGTGATGATTTCGAAAAGTTATTCCCGCGCGACATGCTGCTGACCAACGTGATGCTGTATTGGGTGACGAACTCGTTCTGGTCGGCGATCCGCCTCTACAGCGAGTCGTATTATTACCCGTGGGAACTTCCGGCCGGCGAGCGGATTCAGGTGCCGACCGCGGTCGCTGCGTATCCTCACGAATTGGCTCCGATTGTCCGCAAGCGAGCCGAACGTTACTACAACGTGGTTCATTATCACGACTATCCGCAGGGCGGTCATTTCGCCATTCACGAGCGGGCAGAGGAAATGGCGGCCGATCTGCGCGAGTTCTTTCGCCCTTTGAGAAGCAAGGTGCAATAAATGCAAGAGACAGTCCTGGTGACGGGAGGAAGCGGTTTCATCGGCACGTGGGTGCTGCGCGAACTGATTGATCAAGGCAAGCGAGTCGTTGCGCTCGACGTTCGTCCGGCGACGGAGCGTTGGAGTCGCGTGCTCGGAGCCGGGGCGAAGCATGTCGTCTTTTCCGACGTGCCGCTGATTGATCGCGACGGGCTGTTGGCGCTGATGAAACAGCATGGCGTGTCGCACGTGATTCACCTCGCGGCGCTGCTCACGCCAGATTGTCAGCAAGATCCGTTTCGCGGCTGCCAGGTGAATGTGCTCGGCAGTACGGCCGTCTTCGATGCGGCTCGGTTGGCGGGTTCGGTCGAGGCAATCGCGTTCGCGAGTTCTTACGCTGTCTATGGCAGTGCGAGTGCCACCACTCCCCAGCCTCCCATGTTTTATGGTGCGTTCAAGCAGGCGGTCGATCTGATCGCTGAGCAGTATTGGTCCCATTTCGGGTTGCGTTCCTTGGCGATTCGCCCGCACGTCGTCTACGGCCCCGAACGCGAGATCGGCCTCACCGCCGGTCCCTCCCTCGCCTGCCGAGCCGCCGTGCGCAACGACTCCTATCAAATCGGCTACACCGGCGCCGCGGGCTACGACTATGTCGAAGACGTCGCCCGAGCGTTCGTCCGGGGCGCATTCGAATGTCCCGCCGGGGCCACGGTCGCCGACCTTCCCAGCGAACCAGCGACAACGCACGAAATCGTCCACCACATTGAACGCTGTCTGCCCGCGGCGACGGGACGCATCACGGTCTTCGGCCCGGCGATCCCCGCGAATGTCCCCTCGGCCTTCAGCGACATTCGCCGGGTCCTTCCGGGCTGGGAACCAACCTCCCTGGCGAGCGGCATCGCTCAGACGATCGCCTATTACCAACGAGTGGAGAGCAACGCATGACCCGTCCCATCGCCATTGGCGATCTGCATCGCTTCACCCAGCAGTGTCTGCAGCAAGTCGGCCTGAGTTCGGCCAACGCTCGCGATGCTGGTTTGGCGCTCGTCACTACCGACGCCATGGGGGTCTTCACCCACGGCACAAAGTTGCTGGCCGGTTATCTCAAGAAACTGCAAGGTGGCGGATACGTTGCCACGGCCGAGCCGCTCATCGAACGCGAAGGACCGGGTTGGGCGATCATCGACGCGCAATCGTCGCTGGGGCAAGTCGGCTGCTTGAGTGCGATCCGAGTGGCGATGCAGAAAGCGCGTCAGGTCGGGATCGCTTACGTTGGTCTGCGAAACACGGGTCATATCGGCGCGGCGGGCTACTATGCGGCGCTGGCGGCCCGTGAAGGAATGATCGCGATGGTGACAGGGAACGACATCCCGAGTGTCGCTGCGCCGGGCTCTCGCAAAGCGGTCTTGGGGAGCAATCCGCTGGCGTATGCCGTCCCGGTGTCCGACGGCGACCCGATTCTACTCGACATCGCGACGGCGGCCGTCGCCGGGGGCAAGGTCTACGCGGCGATTCAGCGTGGCGAGCCGATCCCGAACACCTGGCTCATCGGCCCGGACGGCCTCCCCACGACCGACGGCAGGCTCTACCCGCAACACGCCGCCTTAGCCCCAATGGCCGGACACAAGGGCTATGGCTTCGGTTTGTGGTGCGAAGTTCTGTCGGCGATCCTGCCTGCAGGAAACATGACCTGGCAAGTCGGCAGTTGGATCTTCGACGAGCCGAGCCGCCCGTCGTGGCACAATGCCTCGTTCACGGTGATCGACGCGTCTGTGATGTTGCTGCCGGGCGAATTTCAACAGCGAATCCGCCGCCTGATCGACGAACTGCACGCGGCCCCGACGGCGGACGGCGTGGATCGAGTGCTGTTGCCCGGCGAGCGAGAGTGGAACAATTACCACCGCGCTCAGGCCAGCGGCATCGACCTGCCGCCCGACGTGCGTGAAAAGTTGCAGCAAGCGGCCGAGCTAACCGGCGTCGTGCTTCCTTAAAGCAGCAAAGCCGCAACCAGGAGGTGGTACGACGGACTAGAAGTCCCTCGTACGGTTGCACGGCTTTGATCCTGCTAACGGGGATCTGTTTGATCGGCACTCATGTCAAGGAATTCACTTGGCCTGAGGAATCAAAACCGGCAGCAAACTTCGAGATAGCGCTCCGGGACGATGATGCGCCTGCTCGGTGGCGATGGCGGTCTGCTTGCCGAAGATCCCCTCGGCGGTGCTCGAACCAAAGGCCGTGATAACTCTCAATCGTCGCCTTTTGTATTGGCAGTGCAAACACGAATGTCTTGAAGGCGTCGACCATCAGCGTGACGATGCGTGTGCTGTCGGATTCAAAGGCGAGACTATAAACGGCAGCCATGTTCTCGGGGTTTGAATCTCATGCTCAATCGACGTAAGCAAACTCGCTGAGGTTGCAGACCGCGCGGCACAGGTCGATCAGTGAGCGGCGCGAGGCTTCGGTGGGAGCGTGCTTCTTCGCGTGCTCGCCTCGATGTCGGCGGAGCATTGCGGTCGCAAGCTCAAGTTCCTCGTCGGTTGCCGAGCGGGTGAGGACTCGCTGAAAGAGAGAGTTGATCACGTTGCGAGTGATCGCTTCGTTGTTGAAATCGAGAAATTGTTCTTGGGGTACCGTGTTATCGGCCAGTGCCTTCGCGTAGCGAATGCCTTCCTGACTGTTGAGGAGCATCAGTGCTTGCGGCGCGACGACCGTTGTGTCGCGACGAGCACACGAGACCGTTGTGTCGGGCAAGTCGAAGGCTTGCAGGAACGGGATCGGCAGGCAGCGTTTGCGGATGAGGAAGACGCTTCGCACGTCGGTCTCTTCGAGCGAGTTTTCGTACCAGCCTTGCATGCGTCCGCCGTCTCCGCCTTTCTCGGCTTCGAGGATTGCGGGTTGAGCATGTAACAACTCTTGCGGCACTGGCGGCCACAGCGGCTTGCCGGCGTCATAGGGCTTCAGCAGTCCCGAGACGGAGAGCAAGGCGTCGCGCAGCGTTTCGGCATCGAGGCGGCGGACGGACGTTTGTAGTTCCGGCGTCAGCCGGTTTTCTGCAACTTGCGATTGCCCTGCTGGCTGATTGGCGCTCGCGCCAGACCGCCTGAAGGCGGGACTACGAACGGCAGACGACTGTCGATACGTCGCCGACAGCACGATCGTGCGATGCAGGTCTTTGATCGACCAACCGCGCTGCATGAATTCGACGGCCAGTGTGTCGAGTAGTTCGGGATGACTCGGTCGCGCGCCGCTGAAACCAAAATCGTTCGGAGTCGCGACGAGTCCCGTGCCGAAGTGTTGCTGCCAGATGCGATTCACGATGACACGCGCCGTCCACGGATTGTTCGCTGACACGATCCATTCGGCGAGCGCGAGGCGGCGGCCGGTGGTGTTGTCCGAGGGAGGACTGACGACCGCTGTTGCTGGTGTGAAGACCGACGGGAAGCCGGGCTCGACAGCGTCTCGGGGCGAGGCGAAGTCGCCTTGATAGAAGATATGAGTTGTCGGCGCGGTCGGGCCGGAGTCCTGCGCGGTCATGCCTTTGCGCGGTTCGCGGTTCTTCGCGTTGAACGCATTGATCTGTTGAGTGAGTTCGTCGTCGCGCTTCTTCGCGGCCTCATCAAACCCCGCTCGCGCGTCGTTGTCGTTGACCTTCAATTGGTCGAGTACCGGTTGCAGTTTCTTCTTGGTCGCGTCGTCTCGCTTTCCCGGATCGGTATCGAGCAACTTGCGCACGTCTTCCGGCAACTTGCTGCGACGTTCGTTGGCAACTCGTTCGCGCGCGGCATCAAGCAGCGCGGCTTGCTCTTTCTTGAATGGCTCGGCTTGCGCATCGAGCGACTCGTTGTGCTGCTTAATCTCGGCCAGTTCCGCTGACGACGAGATTACCGTGTCGTTCTTGTCTTGCACGGCGGCGAAGAAGGCTCGCAAGCGAAAGTGGTCGGCCTGAGTCAGCGGGTCATACTTATGGTCGTGACACTGACAACACGAGAACGTCATCCCCAGAAACGCCGACGCCGTTGTGTTCGTCAGGTCGGCCATCATCTCGGCTCGCAGTCGCGGCTCCTCTTGAAAGATCGACGCCGTGCTGTCCCATTGACCGAGCCGCAAGAAGCCGGTCGCGAGCAAGAGGTCTTCGTCGGTTGTTGTCGGATGGCCACTCTTGGCCGTCTGAATTTCTTCCGACAGACGGGCTGGGGTGCCCATTCTACTCAGCCGCAGTTCGTCCCCCGCAAGCTGCTCGCGGATGAATTGATCGTACGGCTTGTCTTGATTGAACGAGCGAATGACGTAATCGCGGTACTGATAGATGAGCGGTCGGAACTCGTCGCGCTCATAGCCATTGGTGTCGGCATAGCGGACGACGTCGAGCCACAGCCGCGCCTGCCGCTCGCCGTAACGCGGTGAGGCGAGTAATCGGTCAACGAGCTTGTTGTAGGCACTGGCTTTGTCGCTACGACATTCCTTCTCAAACGCCACGACCTCGTCATACGTCGGCGGCAGGCCGAGCAGATCAAAGCTCAATCGTCGAATGAGCGTGCGAGGATCAGCCTCGGGAGCGAACTCCGCCTTCTCCTTCGCCAATGCCGCGAGTACGAGTTTGTCGATGCTCTTCGCCGACGAGACCGGCGCCTTGAGCGACCACAAATCGAGCCGTTTGCCGCCGAATGCCTTTCGCACGGGATTGCGACGATCGGTGAAGGCATCACCGATGTTGTCGTTCGAGGGGGACGTCGGCTTGCCGGGAACGAGGTAAGAAGAACTACCGGCGCGATACGCATCGAGCGACTCGATCGTCGGCCCGAGAATCATCGCGTCAAAGAAGGCTTCCTCACCGCGATCGCACGTCGGAGCACAGCCGGTGAACGTGAACTCGCCGATGTCCTGCCACAGATCGAACGTCTCGACCTTCCAATCGGCCGGAGCTTTCTCGCCGACGGAGATCGCCGCCCAGCCGGTCGTATTCGGCCCGGCGAAGTAACGCCCTTTCGCGACCTTCGCATCCGGCCAATTGCCGTTCTGCGCGATCTCCAGCATTACGCTGCCCGTGCCGCGTTTCTTCCAAGCGAGACGGAGGTAACGAAACTCACCAGCGCCGGGCTTCTCGCGGATTGGAAAATTCCAGTTCGGGATCTTCGGGTTATCTCGTTGCAGCGGAGTGATCCCGAGCGCCGCTTTACCCGAGTATGTATTTTCCGTGACAAGCCGCCCTTTGCCGTTGCCGGATGTAAGGACCGCAAGAAACTGCGGCTCATCTTCAAACAGCACGACCACCGGCTCGGGCCAACGTGCTCCCGCTTTGACCCACTCAGTCAGCGTCGCGATCTCTTTGTCGGACAACTTCTGCTTCGGCGGCATTTGCAAGTTGGGATCGCGAAACGAAATCGCCTTCACGAGCAAGCTCTTTGCAACATCCCCCGGCACGACCGCCGATCCTTGCTCGCCGCCTTCTCGCGCCGCCGCAAGTGAGTCCAATCGCAACCCGCCTTCTTGCTTATCCGGCCCGTGACACGACACGCACTTGCCGATCAGCAACGGCTGCACGTCGTCAATAAACGAAATGGGCTCGGCAGCGATGGCTAACGCCGATTCGGCGAGCAGCACCACGGTCGTGAGTAACAGTTGTTTCATGGGAGTCCTCGTGCTGGTGACGATCACCTTGGGATCGAAATTGGTTGCCAGTAGGCGTGCATCGCGGCGTGACCTGCGGGGACGTTGGTCAGTGCGTGCTCCATTCGATCGGCCAGACGCATCACAAACAGATTCCGCACACCGCCGCGTTTCGAGCCATAGACAATCCACTGGCCATCGGGCGAAGGCTTCGGGTGATAGTGCGTCGTGCCGTCGGACGAGTCGGTCAGCCGCTCGCTGCGGCCATCGAGCGTGACTCGAAACAGTTCGACGTTGTTGCCGACTTTGGCGGTGTAGAAGACCGCTTGCCCGTCGCTCGACCAAACCGGGACATCGCTGCTGCCATCGTGATAGTCGGGCACGTCGAGGAACTCGGTCACGCCTCGATAGCCACCGCGATCCGCCAGCTTCTTCAGACCAGTCCCGTCAGCCTTCACGACGTGCGGATGGCAGTCGTAGTGCTCGCCGGAAACGAACAGCAGCCACTTGCCGTCGGGCGACCACGACGGGACGAAGACAAACGGATGACCGGTCTTCACATGAAAGCGATTCGAGCCATCGGCATCGGCCAGATAGACCTGATAGTTCTCGTGATACGAGATGCGCGAGCCATCGGGCGAACTGCTGAAGCCATACGCGAAGCCCTTCGAGTTCTTCGTCAGGTCCGTCTTGTGGCGGCCATCGCGGTCCATGCGAAACGGCTTCGAAGCACCATCAATCAACGCGGTGAAGCCGAGCTTTGTCGGATCGTTCGGCCAGAAGAACAGCCCCGAGTTGTAGAAGCTCACTCGTTCGACGCCGGTGACGTTCTCTGCTTTGCCGGTCGCCAGATCGACGAGAAACGAATCCACCAGCCAGCCTTCCGCAGTGAAGCGAAACGTCTTGTGCTGCTCTTCCCACTGAGCGTTCTCAGCACTCTCCCAACCGCGCAGCACAACCGCCGTCTTGCCATCAGGAGACCAACCGGCGAACTGCGTCCAAGCACCCGCTTCATTCACAAGCTCACTGCCGATCGCACGTCGCTCGGTGCCGTCCGCCTTCACGATCATCGCTCGATTGGTACCGACATTCGGATGCCGTCCGCCAGGCAGATTCGTCCGGTGCTCGTTGTAACCAACGAGCGGCAGCGCGATCGGCGGCTCCTCGGCGCGGCTCAAGCCGATCAGAATGAGAAGCAGGCACGCGGCAAGAATTGGCTTCATCGTTGTTCGGCCCCCCAAAACTGAATTCCGGGGCAGTTGCAGAACTTCCAATCGACCTTGCCGATGCTCGACTCCGGCATCGCTTTGCCGAGGTAGGCCAGCGTCAGCGTGCGGAACCATGTCGGAAACATTCCACCTTGCGTTGCGGTCGAGTTCAGTTGGTCGTGCCCGTAGTTGAAGCCTCGGTTCTTCAAGAACCAGAAGCCGCCGTCCGGAGTTTGATTCGCGAGCACCGCATGTAATCCGCGTTCCAGAGCCGCGCGGATGTCGGCTCGGCGGTAGTCGCGGTCGCGCAGCAGTCGAGCCAGCGGGTCGATCGAGTCGATGTCTTCGCACGCACTGCTGCAAAGCGGATCGCCTCCGTGAACTCCCTGCCCGAAACCGCCGAGTTTGTTCTGCGTCTTGAGGCACATATCCGTTGCGCGGTCAGCGTGCGGGATCGCGACGCGGTCGTAGAAGTAGAGCAACCAAAAGTGATAGCCCCCCATCACCGCTCGCGAGAGCCCGCGCGGGTCGTTCACATCGAGCCGCCCCCACAAGCCGGTCTGCTCGCTCATGTGATGCGTCGTCATCCAGTCGAGCAGCTCGGCGACGACGGGCCTGCAACGCTCGTCCTTCTGAAAGTCGCGGGCGTATTGCAGCAACGTGCCGACGTTGAGCACCTCGTTGCCGACGAAGTCCGGCTGCTTCGCCCAGTCTCGTGACTCCAGCCATTTCACCAGTCCGCCCGGAGCAATGAACCGCTCTAAATCGCGCATCGGCTTCTTCGCGACTGCCCCGAGACACGTCAGCGCGGTGACGACGTGACACGACAGATGCCGCCGCCCGCACCATTCGGGATCGCCCTTGTACCAGCCTTGATCGAAGATCACCGGATCCCGGAACAAGCCGTCGTCGTCCTGATGCGATTGCAGGTACGCAACCCACTCCGCGCGTTGCGACTCGGTCAACGAATCGAGATCGCCATACAAGTGCCGCGTCATCGCCGCATAGGTCGAACTGTAGAGCGTCGGCTTCATGCTCCCGGCTGAGTAACGAAACCTACCATAGGGGGCGTCGGCGACTCGCATCGACTCAATGAACTTCAGAGACTTAGCGAGGACATCGGCGAGGTCTAAATGCCGTTCCTCATCCGCGTGTGCGGACATCAGAAATGGCAACCCCGCCAAAAACGCCGTGCCTCCGAGAAACACTCGGCGCGAGTGAAAGTGCGGAAACTCAATCGAGTCAGTGCGCTCGTTCACGACAGCACCCCCGGAATCACTTTCCAGCTTTGAGCCACTCCCGTCAGCCGTTCTTGTCGACCGTTGAAGTCGAAGAAAAGGTCATCCGGCTGCAAGCCCAGTGCGGTAAGAATTGTTGCATGCAGGTTCTTGACCGACTGAGGCTGCTCGGCAGCACGCAGGCCGATGTCGTCGGTCGAACCGATGACGTTGCCCGCCTTCACGCCGCCGCCAGCCAGCCAGATCGTGAAGCCATACGGGTTGTGATTGCGGCCGTTGTTCCCCTGCATCATCGGCGTGCGGCCGAACTCGCCGGCCCAGATCACGAGCGTCGTGTCGAGCAGCCCGCGCTGCTTCAGATCATCCAAGAGCGCCGCGATCGGCTGATCGGTCTGAGCGGCGTTGCGGTTGTGATAGTCGGTATTGCTATCGTGCCCGTCCCAGCCGAGCTTGTCGACCGCGTTGTAGAGCTGCACGAAGCGAACGCCTTTCTCGACCAGCCGCCGCGACAGCAAGCACATCCGCCCGAACAACGCCTTCGCCGAGTTCGAGTCATGCAGTCCGTAAGCGTCTTGAGTCTGCTTCGTCTCGCTCGTCAGTTCGCCGATATCGAGTGCCGCCGATTGCATGCGATAAGCCAACTCATACGACGCAATGCGACCATCGAGATCGAGCACTCCCGGTCGCTCCGCCGCATGCTTGCGATTCAGAGCCTGAGCGAAGTCGAGCGTCGAGCGTTGCAAGTCCGCGAACTCGCTCGGCGGTTGCAGGTTGAGCACCGGCGAGCCTTCATGTCGGAACTGCGTCCCTTGAAACGCCGCGGGCAGAAACGCATTGCTCCAATTCTGAGACCCGCCAAGCCCACCGACTTTGTAGAGCAGCACGAACCCCGGCAGATTCTGATTGAGCGACCCGAGCCCATAAGTCACCCAAGAACCGAGACTCGGCTTGCCACCGAGGATCGCTCCCGTATTCATGAGGTACGTCGCGGGCGCGTGATTGGAACTCTCGCTAAACATCGACCGGACCTGACAGAGCTTGTCGATGTGCCGCGCCGTATGCGGTAACAATTCCGACACCCACTGCCCGGACTCGCCATGCCGAGCCCACTTCCACGGCCCGGCCATCAGCTCGTCTTTGCAGTGATTGAAGACGCCGCCGACCTTGTCCGGGTTCTTCTTGAACGACTCCGGCACCTTCTGGCCGTTGAGCTTCAGCAACTCCGGCTTGTAATCCAGCAAGTCGAAGGTTGAAGGCCCTCCGTATTGAAACAGCAGGATCACCTGCTTCGCCTTCGGAGCGAAATGCGGAACTCGCTCGGCTAACGGCAAGAGCGGATCAATCACCGGTCGACTCGGATTCGCCGCCCGTAGCTCGTGTGCCATGAGGCCGTTGAGCGCGAGTCCCGCAAACCCGGCACCCGTCTGCGAAAGAAACTCGCGCCTCTGTAATTGTTCCCACATCGTCGTTCTGTTTTCCTTTCGCGTCTCTTATTCGTAGTCCCGCTTTCAGGCGATCTTCTTAATCGCGGGATACATCCCTCCTTCGAGACGGACGCTTCTTTGTACGACGGGCTTCCAGTCCGTCGATCCGCGCGGCGGACAGACAGTCCTTTGTACCGGTGAATTCATTTCTGCCGGTCGCCATTGGCAATTGTTACTGTTGTAGCTCAGGATTTCACCGGTCCAAAGACTGCGAGAATCGATTCGGTTTTTTACGCATGCCGTTCAGGCCTTTCTGAATATGTCCCTGGATGCTGATCGGCAACGGCGAAATCAGTCGAGTTACTCAAGCAGGGTCAGCGGGTTCTTGCGGTTGACGAGTGGGAACTCGACGGGCTTTCCTGATCGATGTGACTCAAAACATCCGGCCACCATTTCGACCGATGCGCGCGCATCGTAGACGCTGCTGATCGACTGACGATCCGTCTCGATGGCGTCGATCAAGTCCAATATTCCGGATTCGTGTCCGTAACTTCTCGCATCAGTTCGCGGTTCGGGCTTGCCAATTCCGGCGGAAGTAATCGGGACCCATTCGCGGCTGGTCTGTCCCGGCGACCAGGTCGGATCTTTGAGGATGTACGCTCGCTTCAAGAATCCCGACTGCATTTCAATGACTCCCTTGGTGCCGAAAATTTGCATACCGAAACGAGTGGGATCCGCGGCGGCATTGCGTCGGGAACTGAAATGACCGAGCACGCCGTTCTTCTCAAATTCGAATGTAGCCTGAACCCAGTCACCTGCGAGCGGTCCGATTGCAGGATCTTCTCGGACGTCAGCCTTCGTGACGCGATGCCCGTTCTCCTTGACGACCGCGTAACAGGAAATCGGATTGCCCGCGAAGGTCCGCATCATGTCCAGCATGTGCGTACCAAGCACCCACAAGTCTTCACCGCCGCCCCGTTGAGAATCCTCTTTGCCTCGGCTGCGAATCTCCAGGACCTCTCCGATTTCACCATCATCGATCAGCTTCTTGCACATCATCCGTATGGGTGAAAATCGATTGATATGCGCGATGGAAAGTTTGATGCCGCTCTTTTCGCAGGCCAGAACCACATCGTCGGCTTGTTCGAGATTCTGCACAAACGGTTTTTCCATGTAGACGTGTCGGCCGTGCTCGGCACAGGCCAATACCATGTCGCGGTGCAGGTCCAAACGCGGAGCAACGGCGACAATGTCAAGAGCCTCATTGGCCAACATCTTTCGATAATCCGCGTAGCCGCGCTTGGCTCCTGTGGTCATTTTCGCGGATTCAAGACCCGCCGGGTTTTCATCAGCCACGGCCACAACTTCTGTCCGCGCAACTCCCGACCAGACTCGATCAAGCCCGTGTCCGTAATCGCCTTTACCGGTACAGCCGATAATCCCAACTCGATACTTCTCCCTCGTAGCAGCCTGGGAATACAGAGCTGTCGACATCGCGAGACCGGTAAGGGTGCTGTACTGAAGAAACTTCCGACGAGTCGAATGATTCATGTGAATTCTCCATCCAATGTCCGGCCACCGAAATCGACGCGCCAGAACGTTGGGTGTTATACGGATCGCTGAATCTAACTGCGCGTGGTAAGGTAAATTTTCGCGCAGACGGATTTGATCTAATTGGTGTCGAGGCAGTATTGGCACTAGGATTTCGCGGTGACTTCGCACATTTCTTGGTATTCGCGACAGGTTCGGTTGGACCAGCAGTGGCTGCGGAGGTAGTGCTAGAGGTTCTCGATGTCATTGAGTTCCGACGATTACGGCGGCAGTGGAATGGAGACACTCATGATCCGACTAATGCGATGTGGTCGTTGGGTACTAGTGATCGCGATGGTGCTCTGGAATTCGAGCGTCTTCGCTGATCCTGGCTCGCGGCCGGAAGGAAACAATCTCCGAAAAGCGGTTTCGTTTTACGCTTCGTTCGATGAATCGCTGCGTGGCGATTTCGGGAACGGGGGACTGTCGCTGAGCACGCGGTTCGACAGCGCGACGGAAAAAGGAGCCTTCGATTTTGAACCCGGCTTCGATCCGCGCCTCTTTCGGATTGCCAAGCAACGCGGCGTCCAAGGTGGCGCGCTGGAAGTGACCGGTGTCTTGCCGCGTCGCGGTCGTGTTTTTTATCCCGCGAAAGGGAACATCGCGTATCGCGCCGAGGGATGGGGCGGTGCCGTTTCATTCTGGTTGAACACCGATCCAAACAAGTCGCTGCAAACGCCGTTCTGCGATCCCGTTCAAATCACCGAAAAGGGAGCGGGGAATGGCGGAGTCTGGTGTGACTTTCCCGACGTCAAGCCGCGCGACATGCGGCTTGGTGCGTTTCCGGCGGTCCCGTTGGGAGGCAAACCGATTCCCGAAACCGCACCCGACGCGCCGCTGGTGCGAATGGTCAACGTCGGCTTTCAAGTCGGCGAGTGGCATCATGTCGTCCTGAGTTGGACAGATTTTGATTCCGGTAAGCCGAATGCCTCTGCGGTGTTGTTCGTGGACGGAAAACGGATTGGCGATCTTCGCGACCGTGAAATCGCAATGCGTTGGAACCTCGACAAGACCGGGATCTACATTGCCTTGAGCTACATCGGTCTGATGGATGAATTCGCGGTCTTTCAGAGAGCGTTGACCGATGACGAAGTCGCGCTGCTCCATCGCGTGCCCGACTTGCTGGCTGAGTTGAAGACTCCCGCAAAGGCCGACGAAGCAACCGCTGTCACGGAGTTGGTGAAGTTGCTGGCTGGCGTTCGCCGCGGCGATGCTCCGTCTCCGCCGGCCTTTCCCTTCGACGCAGCGGCTGCGAAGAAGTACCAACAGGACTATGCGACTTGGCTGGGCGTGCCGACGTCGATCCGTAATCAGGTTGGACAGGAGTTGGTGCTCGTGCCGCCCGGTCAATTTCTGATGGGCTCGCCGGCCGACGAACCAGGTCACGCCACCAGCGAGTACGACGAGACGCAGCATCCAGTGCGGCTCACGCAACCGTTCTATCTCGCTCGTCACGAAACGTCGGTCGGCCAATTCCGTGCGTTCGTCGAACGGACGCAGTATGTCTCCGATGGAGAACGGAACGACGGAGGCAACGCTCACGACGAACTCGCGGTGTGGCAACACCGAGCGGGAACGTGCTGGCGTCGGCCGGGATATGCCGGGCCGTTTTCGCTGGCCGAACATCATCCGGTGGTGCATGTGAGTCAAGCGGATGCCCTGGCGTATTGTCGTTGGCTCAACGGTAACGGCAGCGATTCCGTGCGATACGACTTGCCGACCGAAACGGAATGGGAATGGGCCTGCCGAGCCGGCGCAGCAACTCGCTTCTGGTGGGGCGAGGCTCTCGATGAGTCCGGCAAAGTTGCGAACGTTGGCGATGCCAAGCTGCGCGATGTTCATCCGAAGTGGCCGCGAGAAGTCATGCCGATGAACGATGGCCACGCCTTCCCGGCACCGGTGGGATCATACCGCGCGAATGCTTTCGGCCTGCACGACATGCTGGGCAACGTCTGGGAGTTTTGCTCAACACGCTACGGCAAGTTTCCGAGGGAGCTCACCACCAATCCCGGCGACCTGACTCCCGACCGAGGCTTTGCCGTCCGAGGCGGCGGTTGGAGTAACACTCCGCACGATGCGCGCTGTGCGACTCGCAACGCCGACCCTCCGCACTTCTGCCACAGCAACCTGGGTTTCCGCGTGGCGATCAAGCTGGACGTCATCAAGCAATGAGCCATATCCCGCGCTAGCCCGCTTCGCCAAAACCGCCCAACGCGTCCGATGCACGGCCCAAACGAGTATTGTCGTGCGAGTTGTAAACAGCGTCTTCCCGGCCGTGACCGAGAGCGTCCACAGATCGTGACAGCCGTCATCGCTCTGCGGCTGATCAGCTGCGGCCCCATTGAAGCAGTAAGACACGAGCAAGTTATACGCATCGCCAAAATTATCCGCGCGGCGAATTCGAGTTCGTGCCCAGCTTGGGTTTTCAGCTTGATCGCGTTGAAAGACGCACCGATTTTCGAGAGATCTCCGAACGGAGCCAGCGCTCGCGCGAGAACGTCCGCCGGCAAATGAAAGACTTCAAGGCCGTGATCCTTGACCGGCAACCCCAGGAGTTCATCACGGATCGAACCGACCACAACTTAAGGCTTGGCGGAGGGCGTGGACTGAAGGCGGGCCTTCTCCTCGGCTTCTCGCTTCTGGATGTCCTTCGGATGCTTCGAGATCGATTCAAAGACATCACCGATGACGCGGTCGGCCAAAGCGCCGAGACGTTTGAGGATGATCGGCTCGGCCTCGGGGAGCAGTTTGGAGCTGTTCGGCTCATAACCGCCGACTTGATATGCATCGGCGGTGGCGATGTACCCGATGTTCCCGTTCGCATAGCCGACAACGATTGGGATGGTGCGATCCGCGATGGCTTGTTCGAGCTTGAAGCCGTATTCGACCATCGGCTCGCCCGGCATGGTGAGCAGGAGGAACGGGCCGATCTTCATCGCCATCAACTCCGCGCGGATCGGCTGCTCCTTGCCAGGCAGCTCGATCACCTCGCTGGCGATACGGATGGGGTAGAAGGTGGCGCGTTTAGCAAGCTGCTCGCGCGTCAGGCTGAAGGCCGCCGCTCGCACGGTGGCACCGCCCAGGTCGCGTCCGGCCCATTGAATGTCCGCCTCGTCGGCGCAGCGATACGGATAGCCGGGCAGATTCGGCCGGATATCCCCCGCGCAGCCTTGAATAAACAGGGCGGCCGTTTTGCCCATGTAGATCGACTCCACAAATGTCTGCGCCTCGCCGGGAAAATCGGCCGTCATCTTCGGATAGCCCTTCGGATACGGGGGCGAGCCTTTGTCCCCCCAAGTGAAGAAGCACGGATGGCAGACCGCATGCATGACGATGGTCAACGGCGTGAGCGACCGGCCATCGTCGAATCGCAGCACCTTTACGCGCGGATCATTCGGGCCGTCGGGGTTCAGCCGGATCACCGCGCGTCCGTCGATCGTCTTGCGGCGATTGATGCCAAAACTAATGCGGTCCTCGGCCATTCCGATGCTGACCGGCCGCATGTTTCCCGCGGCCTCCTTGGCAGCTGAGGCGAGCTTGGCGATCACCTCCGAGGCCCACTTCGCGTTCTCTCGCCATCCGGGACCGGAGTGATTGTGTGAGGCGCAGACCATGATGTTCGCTGCGGGCACTCGGATCTCTTTTTCGATCGCCTCCCGCGCCCGCGCGACCATGTCCTCCCACGCGCCGATGACATCCAGCGTCACGATGGCCGCCTTCGTCTCGCCGTCATCCAACACGAGCACACCGGCGCGTAGTGGATCACGCACGCCATTCACGACGCGTGTATGACCGGTGACGGTGATGTCCTTCACCTCGGCCGGCGTAATGTCCGCCTTCGCCACCCCCGCCTTGAGATTCGAGACGACGGGAAAGACCCCATCAATGACCTGCGCAGACACGTTAGTGTTGAGCAGAAGAACGACGAGTAGATATCTCATGAGAGCGGTTCCCACGGACAGATTGAGTGTGTCTTCAAGCTTTAGTGTAGCGAAAGTCGCCGAGACTTTCGGTGCTCCGCCATTCCTGTTGAGCCGCCAACATCAGCCGCTGGACGCTAGCCCACGGTTCAGCCAATTTAAAACGGGGCGCCAGTCGCATTTGCTCGGTTCTCGCGAATGCTTATCAGTGAACGGATCGGAAAGAGTTTGGAATTCGCGAATCGCTTTGTCACTGCCCAGCAGCCAGCCCGCGGCGACTTCTCGCTGCTGGATACCGAAGCCATGCGGCGCGTCCGCTTCGTGCATCTCAACTTGCTCGGCGTGACCGAGTCGCGAGTAAAACCGCTTTGCCTCGTGGAACACATCCCATGCGTTGCTGATGTCGAATGTCGCGTCACGCGTCCCCGTGCAGATGAGTGTCTGTCGCGGAGCACGCATTGTGAGGTGGTCGGCTTCGTCGATGCGGAACGCGAGCTGGCCGAAAATGTTTTGCTCGGCGTCTTGCGGGCCGGACGTGTCGATCAGCCGTCTGAAACTGGTCAGGTAGCAGATCGGCACTGAGAAGTCTGCGACTCCGGCGGCGATAAAAAGTTGTCCTCCGCAGCGGCGATCTCTCGGTTCTCAAGGATCGCCCGGTCAATGGCACTTGCTGATCACGCAAGTCCGCCACTTGTTCATTGCCCGCGAGACTCAACGGATGCGGGGGAAAAATCCGGCGGTGACCTTGCCTCAAGTTCCCGCCGCGACCAACGCGCTGCTCGAAGGTCTGTCGCTGCCCTCACCCGCTCGTCGCTGTTGACTGCAACGCACCGCCGACAGCTTGACTCACTGGCAATATCGCAACCAACAAGCTCAACTCACTCATCGCAAACGTTGACTCCAAGAACTCGAATCCGCAGGCATCGCGCTCCATCAAATCCCGCAATGCCGACCAGAATGACATCGAAGAGTGCGCCGGGGGTTCAACGCTACTGCCCACGATGTAGATGAATTCGCCGAGATTCAGAGGTGTCGCGAACTGAATTCTGGCGAATTCAGCCACAAGATGCGCTGTGTTACTAAGTCGGGCGCTCGCCGCCGCTCGTTTCGGAGTTCAACAATGCATGACCAACCGGCAACTGGCTTGAGCATTCGGGCGCATCGCGGCGTCGTTATTTTCGCGGCGATGGTCGGCTTTTTCGGAGGTGCGGCGGCGGGTGCCCTCTTGTTCGAAGAGATCGGAGCGATGGCTGGTTGCGCTGTCGGTTCGATGGTGTTGATGCAGCTTGTCCGACTCGTCCTTCCGGCGATTTGTCCCGAATGCGGGCGTCGAGCGCATGTGCGTTTCGTCACCAGCTCGTCGCCGACCGACAGCGATACTGGGATTTCGATCGAGTATCATTGCGTCAGTTGCGGCTACGAAGACCCGCGGCGACTGGCGACGAAAGCGGACTTCACGCAGTTCGGTGAAACGGCGGCGCGGTTCGCCGTGTTCGTGAGGGCGATTTTCACCGTGATCGGTGGTCTGGTCATTATCGGCGCCGGCAGCATTGCGGTGACGAATCTGCTGAACGCGGAATTTCGCAACCTGGGCATCGCGCTGGGTGTGATGGCGTTCGGCATCGCGTGGTTGTTCTTGGCTCGGTTCATGATCTCAACTTTCATCCGCCGCGCGACGCAGATGATGCAGTCTATGGCGGCTCAAGCCCCGCTCGGAAACTTTGAACCGTTTGATAGCGTTGCCGACGGAATCGCATTTCGCGCCGAGTCGTTAGCTTCCGGCCACATCGAGATCTCGATGGACTTGCCGCAGCGGCAATTGCACCTATCGAGTCAGTTGTTTGATACCGACGACTTCCCGTTCGATCGCGCCGCGGCCGATTGGGGCGCGAAGCCGTTCCAGACGCTGTTCAATCTGGGGGCGACTTTGGTCGACGTCGCGTCGCGCGGCGATGGCCTGCGTGTTCAAATTCCGCGTGACCGAGTCCACGTGACTCGCCAACTCGTGCATCTGGCGGCAACACAAATGGCCGCGCTGCGGCGGCTGGCTTTGGGAGAGCCGGAATGACCGTGCCGTTTCCGCCGCTAAGGTTTCGCGGTGAACTGCGGTCGTCGCAGCGCGACGCGATCAAGCGGCGACAGCCTGATGGTGGCCACGACGCACGGCACATCGTCGCGTAATCGGGTCCAGCAAATCGGTGCTCAGGTTGTTTCTGTAGGGCGAATGCCTGCGCTCGAGCTCTCGTCGAACTCGGCCATCCAGGCTTAGTGGGCCGCACGCGCGGAACTCTTCGACGTCCGGGAGGGCGGCGCGGCCGAGCATGTCAGCACGGCCCCCGCTGCGACGCGACTGTTCACGTCGCTGACGTATTAATCCATCGCGCTGCCGCAGCGAGGTTCGAGCAACGCGGACACGCTCGCGATCGCGTTGTCGCAAGAGCGGCTGATCGAGACAGGCCAAGCGATGGACTTCGATGAAGCCGCAGTGTGCATCGAGGATTTACAGCGGCACAATTGCAGTTACTACGAGGACCGGTTGAGTGGCTATCGCAAGGAACTCCGCGACGAGGCGGCTTTCTGCGGAGACGCGATGCGGATGCTGCAAGCCTCATCGCTGGCGGCGCTTGAACGGCTGAACCAGCGCGGCATCGGGTTGATCATTCTGGACGAGTGCCATCATTTGCTCTGCCATTGGGGCAGTGTGCTTTCCGAACCACGATCCTGAAGCTCACGATCCGCACCGAAGAAATGGGAACGAATCTTTCACAAAAAGTTTCACAACGGCGAATTACAGGGGATGAGCCTGTCGTGAAACTGCTTCAAGGATTCAATTTACGGAAACTTTCAAAAAATGAGCGGAGAGGGCGGGATTCGAACCCGCGGTAGGATTAAAACCCTACACCGATTTAGCAAACCGGCGCATTCGGCCACTCTGCCACCTCTCCGATCCGCGTGCGGACGGGCGGAACTATATCGCACTCA
>Ga0194131_10002282_pt1 | contig 31671 bp, 30 predicted proteins | sample TA2KigO120mmetaG_FD_148631 | JGI IMG/M metagenome (GOLD analysis project Ga0194131, IMG submission 148631) | Freshwater microbial communities from Lake Tanganyika, Tanzania - TA2015053 Kigoma Offshore 120m | ecosystem: Environmental > Aquatic > Freshwater > Lake | place: Tanzania: Lake...
CTGGTGCGCGGCGCCGGCTTTGGCCAGGCTCAGCGTCACAGCCTCCAGGGCCGCCTTCGCCGCCGAGTAGTGCAGAGTGCGCGGCGATCCTCCGAACTTGACGCCCACCGAGCTGATGTTAACGATCCTGCCCCCGCCTGCTTTCTGCATGTGTCTGAATGCCGCCTGGCAAAGAAAAAACGGAGACTCGACGTTGAGCAGAAACGTCCGGGCCCAGGCCGATTCATCCAGCTCCATGAACGGCACCGCCCCGATGACGGCTCCCGCGTTATTCACAAGGCCATCCAGCCCTCCCAGGCGTTCGATCGCCTCGGGTACGAGATTCGCGCGGGCTTCCCTGCTAAGCAGGTCGGCCTCGAATCCCTCTGCCCGTCCGCCTCTGGCCCTGATTTGCTCAATCAGTTTCTGCGCGTCGGCTTTTCTTTTATGGTAATGCACTCCAACGATCGCCCCCTCGGCCGCCAGCAGTTCCGCCGTCGCCGTGCCGATGCCGGAGCCGGCGCCGGTGACGAGAATCCGTTTGCCGCCCAGTTGCCCTGCCTTAGCGGTCGTAAGGGGTGGTTGTTTCCGAGAAGCCATGTTTCCTCAACCAGAATTCGACCTGCGGCACCTGCCAGTCGTAGTCCACATCTAGCCCGCCCCATTGCTTCAGCGGATGGATGCGTCGCCCCATCCATTTCTGCGGAAGCATGCCCTGATGCATGGTCTCCAGGCAGCGCGGCCTGACGATCGACACGCTCATGTCGGCGAACCAGACGTCGCCCTGCGAGTCCCGGTCACAATTCAACGTGTTCGGGTCTCCGAAGGTTTCGAACGGCACGAACGGATGCAGCAGCCCGTCCGGACCGACCTTGCGGGCCCGCAGAGGGCTCCACATGTTGTACCGGGACACGGTCACCGCCGAGTCCAATGTCTGGTCCCGACGCAGGACCTCAATGCCTTCGTCGATCGTCCCGGAGATAATGGTGGCGCCATTGCAAAAGAGCAACACCATGAGTTCAATGTCTTTCTTCAAAATCTCGCGGATGTGCCTGTATCCGTGCACGTAGGCGTCTTCGCCCAGCGCGGTCGTCGTGCACAGCTCCGGCGGACGGTCGATGAGGACGGCGCCGTGCTCCTTGGCGATCTCCCGGATGCGCGGCGAATCCGTCGAGACGTAGACCTCGTCCACGCAGCGAGCATGCCGGGCCGCCAGCAACGGATAGGCCATCATCGGGCGTCCCAGCACCGGAGCGGTGTTCTTCCCCGGAAACCCCAGGCTGCCCTCCCGTCCCAACAGCAATGCGGCGATCATGGTATGCGATTGTTCACGGTGATACAAACAGTTTTCAAATCATGGTGCAGCGGTTGCAGGGTGAGCACTGGGCCCGCTGTTGTCCGGCATGCCGGTCGCGCAGCTGCTGGTAGCCATCCGACCGCCAGAGGTCGCCAAGGCTTTTCTCGGTCAGCCTCCCGACAGCCATGGTCGATTTATAGTCCACGTCGCAGGGATTTACGATCCCGTCCCACCAGACGAACATCCGCCGCCACAAGTCCGAACAGGGCGTTCCGATGTCGTTGATCGGCTGCTCGTAAGTGTTCTCCCAGGGATTGTATTTCACGAAGGCCACCTGATCTACCAGATCGCCCCAGAATTTCTCCATCTGATCCAGATTGGGGGTTCCCGGCACCTGCACCCCGGACACTCTCGTGATCGTCCTCGATTTCGGATAGTGTTTGATCTGGATTTCGCGAAACCGCCTGACATTTTTCAGGACGCGGTCGAGCGTGCCGCCGACCCGGAATTGACTGTAGGCCGGTTCTGACGCGGCATCGGCGGAGAACACCAGCGTGTTCATGTCGGATTGGAGAATGGCGTGGCATTTGGCCTCATCAAGAAACCAGGCGTTGGTGTTCAACTTGAGCGCCAGGAACTTTCCGCTCGCATAGCGAAGCATGTCCTCGATCTTCTGACAGATAAGCGGTTCCCCCCTGGAGGCGAGGGTGATCGCCTCGCACCGGCCTTCCGCCTCATCGACGATCCGCTTGAACGTATCCATGGACATCATCCCCATGTGATCGCCGCTCTTCTTGGTGAAATCCTCATCGATCTGGTAGCAGAAGACGCAGCGGTAGTTGCAGATGGACGTCGGCTCAACCTGCAGGCAGGGAGGGAAATCATCCAGGATCCTGCGCTGGGAGAACGTCTCGTAGCGATAGCGATAAAAGAGGTACCGGGGAAGCGCGTCGTCGGACAACCGGTTGATTTCCTCGATCACGTACGATTGCAGAGCAAACGGCGCAGCCGCGCCGGCTCCCGGAAGGAGGCCGAGAAGCTCGTCGCAGGCCGCATGCACCTGGCTCTGCTGGTAGGGAGTCAGTCCGGACGTCGCCAGCCGTCCGGGAACCGCCCGGATGCGGTCCAGCACGTTCCCAACCTGCCCGTGGTGACGGATGCCCGCAAAACTGTCCTGCTTCCTGTACGTGACGTCAGGCATGGCCCGCCTTTCGGATGCGATATTCGTCCTCGTGGACCAGCAGCCGCAACGGTTCCCCTTTGAAGAATCGCACGGCTTCCTCGGTCGCCTCCAATTCCATCTGCGCCCGGCAGTCGCGCGACATGGACCCCATATGGCAGGTCAGCAGGCAATTCTCGATCGTCACCAGTTCGCCCGAATAGGGCTCCTGGCCGAACACATCGAGGGCCGCACCAGCCAGCCTCCCCTGTTTCAGGGCCTGCGACAGGTCGTGTTCATTGACCATGCCGCCCCGCGAGGTATTGATGAGCACGGCGTCGGGCTTCATCATGTCCATCTCGCGTCGCGTGATCAAATTATTCGTCAGCGGCGTCAATGGCAGATGCAGCGAAACGATGTCCGCTTCCTTATAGATGGCGTCCTTCTCGGCCCATTGAATCCCGTGGGTAATCCCGAATTCACGATCCGGGACGAGATCGTTGGCCATGATTCGAGGACCGAATCCCTGCAAATGTCGGATCAGCCGCTTGCCCACGCGCCCGACGCCAATCACGCCGACCGTCAATTCGGAAAGACGCCGCCCCAGGAAACGGTGCCAGACCCCACCGCGCATGCCCCGGTCCGCCTGCGACAGCGACCGCAGGAGCGAGAGGATCAGCCCCATCGTCATTTCTGCGACTGCCGGTGCTGGCGCATCCGGTGTATAGGACACGAGGATGTCCCGCTGACGGGCCGCCTGCAGGTCCACGCTATCCAGACCAATGCCGACGCGTGAGATCAGCCGGAGGCGCTTCGCCCGCTCCAGCACGGCAGCCGTAATCGGCTCGGTTCCGGCAATCAGGACATCCACGTCGCTGATCAGATCGGCCAGTTCCTCAGGCCGGAGCCGGCGCCCGATGGGATTGATGATGTACTCAATCCCGGCTTCGTCGAGCAGGTCTAGCGGCTTGCGGTTGACTTTGCCGAATGGAATCGTCGTAATTAAAGCTCGCCGTCCTTCCGGTCGTCTCGCTGGCCTAGCGGCAGGGGCAGAACGCGCATCACGCGGGCGGTAGGGCGTGGCGTCAGGGGAGAACCCCTGCCGTCGAAGCCATTCCTCGATGGCCGGTACTTGCCAGACGTAGTCCACATCGCCATATCCTTCATGGACAAGCGGAAATACACGGTGCTTCGAGCAGTCCATGATCCACTCAGAAAGCTCAGAGCCCCCAGGCGCCTCAGACAGCAAGCGAGGTCGGATCGCCCAGAAGAGGGCATCAGGGAAGTACACCTCGTCTTTCTTGTCCGATTGTCCCTCGGCGGCGTACGGGTGCAGAAGCCCGGCCTCACCCGTCCGCAGCGCATAGGAGGGATGAAACTCATTGTGCCTCGAAACAGACATCACGGCATCCAGGGAGGCATCCCGGCGAAGGATTTCGATACCGTGATCGATCATCCCTCCGGTGACGGTTGGTGCATTGCACAGCAGCAGCACGATCGCTTCGGGCATCTCTCCGATGGTCAGAGCGGCTTGGGTTGCAGCCTCGACCACCACGTCGGCCAGACGTACCGAGGGTCCGCGGATCTCCGGCTTTCTCGGTAGAGTGGCGACGCCTAGCCCGGCCGCCACACGCTCTATTGCAGGAGAATCGGTGGTGATAAAGACCCGGTCCACCTCCTCCGCATGCTGTGCCGCAAGGATCGGATAAACCATCATCGGTCTGCCTAGTAGCGGGAACGTGTTCCGACCAGGAAATTTTTTGTCTTCCTCCTGTCCTGCAATCAGAGCAATGACCATGTCGCGTGGGATCCCAGCGAGAATTTATCGGCGAAAGATGTAATTGTAGATCCTTGAAGACGGCCCTGTATCTCCGCCGTGCACGTATTTGTGTTTCGAGTAAAATTTCAGCCCGGCCCCCTCCAGAGCCGCCACCACCTGCCGGGATTGGTCGTCTCCTTCGACAACTTCGACAAGCACGCTCTTGAGCGCGTCATGACCGAGGGTATTCCCAGCCCCCTTGAGGATGCTTAATTCGGTTCCATCCACATCGAGCTTGCAGTGGGTGGGAACCGGAAGATCGAACTGCTTGATGAGATCGTCCAGGGAAAATGCCAGGACAGACTGTCGCACCGTGGGCTGGAAACGCTCTCCCTTATAATCAACCGCCGCACCAAGCGCATGCAACGCGCCACCCGGTAGTAAGGAACTGTAGTTCAAAACTTGAAGCGCAGTTCGATCTGATAACGCCACTTGAAGAGGCCTAATGCATTCCTGGCAGTCATTGAGAACGATGTTCGTGCAGAGCTGCTTGAACGTCGGAAAGCCCGGCTCAAACGCGAACACGCGCACCCGGCCTTTGAAGGCCTTGGCGGCGACGAGCGCATAAGCCCCCACGTTCGCGCCAACGTCATAGTACACATCGCCGTCCCGGAAGAAGCGGTGAATCCACTCGATGGTTTCGGGCTCCTTCGCGCAGGAATGCAGCCGCGTGGTGTATTCCACCTCGGATTCGATCTGCAGGACAATCTCGGCCGGTCCATAGTCCATTTTCCTGACGAGTCGAGTATGGCCGACGATAAACAGCACGACGCGCTCAGGCAGCAGTTGACACATAGTTAACCATAAAGAGACGCCCGCGCTTCGCATGCCATCCCTAAGGACGCGGAGCCTGGCGATCTGTTGCGCGGAAAGGAAACGGCGAAGCAGGGTCTTCATCATCCGCACGAGTCGCTGCCTACGCTGGGCGGCCTCCGCCTACGTGCCCAGGCACTCTTTCCAACGGTTTCACAATTCCTTCGGACACGGTATAGATGACATCCGCATCGCCAGCCATCTCCTGGCGGTGAGTCACAAGGACAATGGTCACTTGGCCGCGCAATCGCCTGAGGGTTTCGCGAATGGCCAGTTCCGTCTGAACATCCATCGCGGAAGTTGGCTCATCAAGCAGAAGAATATCCGGATTCCGCAACAGAGCGCGAGCGAGCGCAAGACGTTGGCGTTGGCCGCCCGAGAGCCGCAAACCTTGATCGCCGACGATCGCGGCAAGCCCTTCCGGCCTCTCCTGTACAAACTCGTCCGCATGAGCGGCCACCAAGACGTCCCACAGCTCTGTTTCCGTGGCGCCAGGCTTTGCGATGCGCAGATTCGCTTCGATGGTATCATGAAAAAATGTGCTTTCTTGAGGCACAACCCCGATACGCTGGCGATAGGAGTTCAGATCGTACTCGCTGAGCGGGGTCCCATTAATGAGAGCCTCTCCGTCGTCAGGGGTTAGGACACCAGACATGATGTCGAGAAGAGTCGTTTTCCCCCCCCCAGACCGTCCCACCAAGGCAACCGTTGTCCGAGGCTGCACACCGAAACTAACCCCATCGAGAACCGTGTTGGTGTCATGTCGTACTGTAATCCCCCGCAACTCAATAGGCCCTTGCAGTTCGGTGAAAATCTTCTGACCTCGTCCCTCATGAACCTGCCCCAAACGAGAGAGGGTGTCTAATACAGATTCATAGGCCGGCAACATCCCTGAAGTGCGTTGCAACATCTCCTGTAGAACTACGAACCTGGGTATCACACGAAAAACAAGGAGTAACAGCACCATCAATTCTGCAGCAGGAAGCTGCAGTACGGTAATGGACAGATAAATCAGGAGGCAAACCATTACGAGTCCAAACGGCTCGACTAAAGTTCGAACAAGAATGGTGTTTAGCTGATTTCGGCGTGCGTAGTCACCAACAGCCTCCGCTGCTGAGCAGAAGATAGTTCGGCTCCATTGTCCAGCACCAAAAGCGCGAATAACTTTCGCACCGGCCACGTGTTCATTCAACACCTCCTGCAAACGATTCGTGGCCGCACTCGTATACGCGCCAAATCGCCTACTGGAGCTGAAGAGTTTCCTGAGAACCAGTATAGAGGCTATGCACAGAAGCCCCGTCCACAGCGTCAGCGGCCATGAAATCCATGCCGAGATCCCGACATAGATCCCAAAGCTGATAACAATGCCGAGAGCCGTCATGTTACTGCCGAAGAGCAGACCTGTCCGGCTCGCCTCACTCATGACGGCATTAACGAGATATCCTCCGCGGCTAGACAAGATCCCCCGCCATGAGGCGAAGCTGATCCCGTCAAAAATTCTTTGCCTGATCAATAGGGTCAATGCCTCTCCCGAACGAACAATCAGATATTGTTGCAGTGAGTGCAAGGCAATGTGAATCAGTCCGATGACAAGGAAAACAGCGAGCACAGCACCGAGAGAAAGAGAGATATGCAGTGTCGCGAAGAAGCTTTTGATCACTTGCGCCGGACCATTAGGATGAGTCCCTGTTTCCACTCCGATAAGGGAAAGCAATGGCAGCAGCATGCCAATGTTGAGACCCTCGGCAAAGCTGAGCGCGCAGACAACCACCGTGGTTCCTATAACTGTATGCGGTCTAAGCTGCAGGACTCTCAGAAGAAAAACCAGTGGCCTAAGCCAGGTAGCACACACAAAAGGTTTAAAAAACCTCTCCATAACGGCTTAGCATCCCCTGACTATCAAGAACATCGAGGATCGCGACTCGAATTGGAACAAGAAGGGATGGCTCGCTTCATCTGGGAGATTGATTTTTTCGACACACCACCATGCCGGGTTGAAATGTCAATTTGGCCGGCATATCAGCTGTTATATATACAGGTTCGAGCCCGAACAGAGCCAAGTCAGAAATTTTTCCAGCAAAATAATCGTTGGCGAGAATATAATCTCGCCGTGATCCCATCTCGTTCCATTCATGAAATGGTTCCAGCATGGCCGTATGGTTTCGAGCCACCCTGGCAATTTCTGATAACGCCTTCTCACGAACCTCCTCCATCTGCTCTAGCGCTAGACTGGTAAAAACCATATCAAACGATCGGTTTGCAAACGGAAGCGCTGCGGCATTTCCCTGCATTGAAGTTATCAGCCGAAAGGCCTCCTTGTCATGTAGTGGTATCGGCGAAAATGCCTCAATCGATGGTGGGAATATTTCGCGAGTCCGTACCGCCTCTAGGGCTCCCACTCCGCCAGCAGTGAGCTCGACGCCTGTAAACCTGATCTCCGGAAAGCAGCTGCTCAACACTAAGAGATTCAACCCATTTCCACAGCCCACTTCAAGCACATTGGCCGGACGCAGTTGTTCGATCAAGCGCACGAAAAATAACAAATGCACCCGCTTGTATCCGACCGATTCGGCACGTAAGCCCCGCCCGCGCCATTCAAACAACGTTGCACCGCCGCTTCCCCTCAGCTGTTCCTCAAACGAAAGACTTGCCCACATCCGAGAGTAGGCCCCACGAATTCCCGCCTGCGTTCGACGAAATCGTGAGAGCCACCCGAGCAGTTGGCGTCGGATGCGAAAACGGCGCTGCTGCTTCGCATTATCAGCCACAAGCTGCAACCAGACTGGATCGGAGGCGGCGAACTTTTCGATCACATACGGCTCAATTAATTGTTCCACATCTCTGTCATCGATGTGGATGGCCAGCTCATTGCAGGAAAAGTCACGATTCAACGGCTCTCGTTGAGCTAACGGCATATGCCTCCCCTACTTCCCTTTTGCCTACAGCCCCTCCGCTCAAGGGATTTCTCACTCACGGGCACCTTCCCTTCCCGCTACTTCCTGTTCGCCATTTGACGATAGAGACGCTCGGCTTCCAGCAGATCTTCCTCGGTATCGATATTGACCAAGACCTCATCCAACAGGATAGCTTTCGGCGCCGGCCCCAAGACTGAACGGTGCGCTCGAAGGAGTAACGGACGGAACGCATAGACCGCTCCATTTCGAATGTACGTGGCCTGCAAGTCTTGACGCTGAACCGGAGGTGGCACGTCCGGACAAGCGGGCGCAGCTTCACCGGATTGATTTACCGTGAACTGTTTGGCAGGGTGAAATCGCAACGGAACAGGTGATACGGTAAATGCGGCATCGGCTGATCCAAGTGCCTTGAGGACTCGATTCACCATCACCGGAGTCCTGAGCGGACTGGTCGGCTCTAACAACACCACGATTGCCGGAGAAAATCCTTGCGAAGCCAAAATATCCAACGCATGCTCAACAGCATTGACCACATCGGCTGTGTCTGAGGCCAGTTCCGGCGGGCGTCGTATTATTTCAGCTTCCTCCCTGACCGCCTCTGCGGCGATTGGATCGCTATCCGTAGTCACGACGATGCGATCAAACAGGCCCGTCTCACGCGCGCACCGGATTGCATGCGCCGTCAGACTGACTCCGCCGATGAGACGAAGATTCTTGTTCGGTACCCCTTTGCTTCCCCCTCGGGCCGGAATCAGGGCGAGAGCAGAGGTCTGATCAGCAGTCATTCAGGACAACGGAAATAAATGGAGTAGGCGATAGGAAAGGTGGTGTGCGCTCGACACTGGTTTTGAGTATGTTCGGCATTCAGACGCATCAACTCGGGAAAATGCTCGTGGTAAAACCATCTCTCGCGTTCACGTCGCTCGTTTTCCGGAAAATATTGCAGAGCCTGGACCCAACAATAGGTGATGGCTTCAAAAGGGCCGCCAATGGGGCTCCACTTGGTTAATTCAAGCCCGTGGTGATTCAGCATCGTTTCAAACCCCCATGGAGTATACCGGACATAGTCATCAGGAGCCTGATGCAGTTCCCGTAACAAAGCTTCGAAGATGTACCCTCGACCGCCCGGCTTCAGCAACCGTCTGATCTCGGCAAACATCGCTTCCTGGTCGGCGACGTGGTGCACGACGTTTGGGACAAGGAGCAGGTCGGCACATTCAGATGCCAGACCGGTTTTCGTGATTGACGCACGGTGGTCTGCCCGGATATGTAGGCACCGTGGATCATCGGTCCAGGATTTTTGATAACCTCCTTGGCTTGCCGTTGTTGGCAACTCGCAGTCAACCACGGTCACTTTCTGTTTGCTAAATATCGGAGCGAATAAGCTGTCCCCCCCGTAGACATAAGCACGCTCCAGGATGACGACGTCAGCACCGTTCTGGAGTTCGGCAGCCAATGTTTTCACGTCATCAAGTAACCGCGTGAAATGGGGCCACTTCGTCTCCGTCTGGAAAATACGCTCCCGCAGGAACGCAAGATGATCCGCAACCGCCGATTCAGATCCGCTGGTCAAAGGGTTCATTTGCGAGTTCCTCCGAACAAGCGTTGCATGCCTGCAGGGATGACAGCAAGATCCATGGGATTATAGTCAAGCGGCCTGAGCGCCTGCCCGGGCGTGTAATAGAACGTCACTGAATCCCTCTGGCTCCGTTTGGTTCGCCGCAGCCGGTGAATCCCATTCGTATCGAACATCATCACTGCCCCGGCCTGCCCATAGCACTCCACAACACGGTATCCGTGAGTTTCAGGCCATCCCTCCGGAAAGCGGCTTTTCTGATAGTCTGTCCTGGAACGAGGCACATCGGAGCCGGATTGGTGCGTCCTAGGACAGAACGCGAAATTTTGATCGCCCTCCCCAACATCCGTGAGATACACCATGACCTTTACCTGTCGTCCCCGCATATCATAGTGCCAATGGGAAGATGAATACCCCTGAGCATTTTGGGGTGATAGGCCTGTAAACTCCTCCATTGTCACCGGCAGGACGCGCCGCATATCCACGTCGGCCAGAAATACATCGCATTGGAAATACAACTCGATCAGTCCAATCAGGAACGGATCACATGCCAGCGAGAGAATCCCCTGCGTGAGACGAAGCGGATTGTTGATGTACCGGTAGGCCGAGCCGGCCGAGTCGCTGGTGATGATATCGCGCCGCCGGCCTCCGTACGCCTCTTCAGCCGCGCTCATGACCATATTGACCTCGGCGGACTCCAAATAGCGGGGGAAAATCAGCATTCCGTCCCGCCTGAGATCATCGAAAAGCCGGACCGGGCTGGCTTGAATGCCGGCCGGCGCAGCCGGCAGCTCCTTGCTGCCAGGACATGAAGGAAAGAGAAACCTTTCCTCTACATAACCGCGAACTCGATCAAGCACCAGTGATGCAAGACTCATGAACAACCTTATCTACCCTCGTCCAACCTCTGAGCAATTCTTGCCTGCAAGTTCCGACAGCGCTTCTCCCAGTCGAATCGCGTAAGGTCGGTCGTCGTCGTGCAGGATGAACTTCACCGTGCTCTGGGCTGCCGCACTTACTTCCGGTCTGCCCATCAAGCTGAGCAACCTATGCACAGCCGGTAAAAAATCATCCAGGCTTGTGCACAGCGTATGCCACGAGCTATTCACGACCGGATGCAAGTGATTATTGTCCAGGACATTCCGCCAAGAATAATCTCCGTGGGCCGAACTATCATATACAAGCCCCATTGAAGGAAGGCCCATGAGCGCACCCTCAAGCAACATCGTAGACATCGGCGTGATAAGTCCATCGCAAGCCTGGAGAAGGATCGGATAGTCAGCCAGTGGGGTCAATCCGGTTGTCGCAACCACCTTGACACAACGGTAATGCTCCGGCCGGAGAGCAGGTTCGCCCGCACGCGGATGTCGCAATGGATGAGGCTTATAGAGCATGTACAAGTCCGCCGGCAAATCTGCCGCGGTCACAGCCTGCTCAAACTTCTCAACCAGGGAAACTTCATCAAAGGCCACGCCGGACCCTGCAAAGAGAATAACTCGACTCTTCTCAGGCAGCCCCATCTTTCGCTTCGCCTCCAACTTGGAGATTCTGGCGCTGCGGTACGCTTCGAAGCGAGGCATTCCAATGGTCACAATATTCTTGACGGGGATTCGTTGGAATAGTCTGGCAAATAGATAGCCTTGTTCGCCCCAAACACCCAATTGGTCAGGCTCTTGAAGAAATACCTTATGTGCAATGTTGTCCCAATTGATCGTCACAGTCAGCGAAGGTATCCCGCGACGCTTACAATAGGACACTGTGTCATCCCATGTCGGGTCCTTTATTCCGGTTGGCAACAAAGCAACCGAAGGCTTGACCGGCACCTGAACAAAATCCGGCACGGTTGCACACAGTATTTTTTTCAGCAACCAGATCACAGGGCTCCCCAACCTCCATGCATGCAACTTGAAGACAGCCCATTTAACCGATCTTGAAGTCCCTCGCTGGAATACCCGATAGCGATTGTCTTGCGTCTTGATTAATGGATCGAGGCTTCGAAGATGCGTCAACCCAAACGCCATTTCCCATAAACGCATGCGGGTCCAACTCATGGAGTGGTGCCCAGCAATCCGCCCCAAGGTCGTCACATCAAACTTCAGATCCTTCGTGACAATAAACCAGAGGTCGAACTGTCTCGAGAGATGACTCAACGTGCCGCTCTCAAGAAAATCTCTTGCGGCATAATCATGGTGAAGCAATGCGAGGAGCAGAGGCCTGGAGGACCCGGATTGATCCATATTCTTTAGTAGGTGAGCCGTTTCTGCAAGCGGTCGAGCGGCATGGTGGCCAAAACCTCGGCAATCCGTTCTCCTGCTCGCCCGTCGCCGTAGAGCGCGCTCGACGGATACCGCCCATGTGCCAGTTGCCGTTCTATCTTATCGATAATATCAGCCGCGTCACAGGCTGCATCCAGCACATTTGGCCCCCGTTCTCGTCCTTGCTGCCTCGTCCCAATGTTTACCACAGGCGTACCCAGAAAAACACCCTCGCGAAGGCCACTGGAAGAATTGCCGACGAGACACTCGCAATTCGAGATCAGGCGGGCATAGTCTTCAACGGAAAAATTCCTGAAGAAGTGAACATAGTTCGGTTGTTCCCGCTCTCGAAACATCCGCAGTCCCTTCGATATGTCGTCCGATCCGGCGTCGACATTTGGCCAGAGCCAAACTGTTTGACGTCTTAATTTCTTGATGGCAGTCAAGGTCTCGTTGATCTGTTTCAGACCATGCCCATACTCCGTCGTCACAGGATGCTGTAACACCACGAGATAGCCGTGTGCTGGATCGATGTCAGCGCCCACTCCACCGTATCGGCGAAACAAGTCGGGCGGGAGCGTGAGATCGATTTGACTGATGGCATCAATTGAGGGACACCCGGTCAACCTGATGCGCGCGGGCTCCTCTCCCATGCGCACCAATCGCTCATACGACAGTTGCGTCGCGGGGAAATGTATATGGGCCAATTTCGTGACAGCATGTCGAACACTCTCGTCGATCGATCCGGTGATTTCGCCACCTTGCGTATGAGCCAGAGGAATATTCATATAGGAGGCCGCAACTGCTGTCGCCATCGTTTCAAACCGATCCGCAACGGTCAGCACCACATCGGGGCGAAGGTTCTCAAATTGAGTTGCCAATTCGATGATCGCCATCCCGGTGGATTTCGCCATCGTGGTGGGAGTCTCGCCCTCGACAATCATGTAGACCGTGGCATTAGGAACAAACCCGTCGGCACGCATGACTTCAATGACGTTTCCGAACCGGTGTAACAATGCAGAGGCTCCCACGATGAGCTGCAATTCCAATCGCTCATGGTCTCTCATTGCCTGAAGCACCGATTTAATTCGACCGTAATTGGCCCGGCTATTGACAACCACACACACCTTTCGCCGACCGTTGGTTCTAGATGTCACTGAAGTCCTCCTCTGAGAAAAGGTCGTCTGAACGCACCAGCCGTCTCAGGCGTCGACCGACCAGCGAATCGATCTGATCTGCCGGGATTCCGGTTCCGGGTTTTTTGGCGCACAGCATGTCGACCGTCAAGACCGTGCCGGCATGAAGATCCCGTGTCGGGGCCACACTCCGCATAAACAGCTTCCGCATATCCGCCAGTTCCTCTGCCGTGTCGTTCTTGTCAACCGGATGCATATCCATGAGGGCAAAGGCGCTGCGCGCCATGGCAACCAACTTGAACTCTTCAACGGTCAGCGACGAACTCACGTCGGGGCCGAACATGCGCCGATCCAAGGTAAGATGCAATTCCAGAATCTCACAACCACGTGCCATCGCAGCCAGTGCTGGATAGACGGTCCCAGAGTGATCTGATAACCCCACGGGACACCCAAAGCGCGCGCGCATCTCGCCGATGACGTTCAGGCCCACATTCTCCAGAGGCGTAGGATACCGGCTCGTGCACTGGAGAAGACCAAACGGAGCCTTCCAGTCTCTGAGAAGCCGAACTGTGTCTTCAATCTCGCTCCAGGGACTCATCCCCGTCGAAACGATCAGTGGCTTTCCGGTGGCAACCAATTCCTGCAACAACGGGCGTGACACAATTTCGCCACTGGCGATTTTCCAGGCGGGCATCCCGATGCTGCCCAGAAGGCGGACTGCGGCGGAGGAAAACGCGGAACTCAGAAACACGAGCTTGCGTTCTTCCGCATGACGAGCCAATCCCTGCCACTGTTCTGCCGTAAACTCCATACGTTTCCAATAGTCATACCGAGTCTGATCCTGCTGGCTGAACTTGATCCGAAATTGATCCTGACGGGAAGACTCCGCCGCGGCAAGATGAGTCTGAAACTTAACGGCGTCAGCTCCTGCTTCTGCCGCAGCGTCGACAAACGCATGGGCGAGTCCGAGAGACCCATCGTGAGCCTGAGCCACTTCGGCAACAAGAAATGTCGGATATCCCGATCCTATAACTCGACCATTTATGGTGATAGTTCTCGTCATTTCCAGATGGCGCAGTATTGACAGGAACCCGTCCGGCCTTGCTTTAGCTCCCGGAGCAGATGCCTTGAACACTTGGCGTGCTGATCGCAGCCAACGCAGCTCGGAGCAGTTCAGCTCGACCTGACGCGAACGTGACGAACGGTGCAGGCTCGAATGTGGGAACGAGCGTCTCCGTGGGATCAAAGTAGACAGCTGGCACTCCGATTCTGCTAGCAATAAAGGTAGGAGATGAATAGGGGGGCACAATGACCAAATCGCTCTCCGACAAGAACGAGTACAGGTTGGCCCCGAATGGGATCAAATCGATGCCCCCCCCCGGCTTGGATAACTCGGCGATGTACTGAATGTACTCCGCGCTGTGAGTTTCTCGGTTATAGTTGCGCTTGTGCTTGAGCGATACGACCACTCGCTTCCCAGTGTGTTTCTCAAGCTCGCCGCCAACCCAACGAATGTCTTCAATGAAGCTCATCATGTTCGGTCCATTGTAGTAATTTTCTGCCAGACCGATTCTCAGTGCCACATCATCCTGCAAGGGGGTGACATCGCACACCGCCACTCGGATAATCCTATTGCTCTTCTTACGAGATGCAACCACTTCAGGCAAGTAAAACAAGATAGGCTCCCCCACATGAATAGGCCCGGCAAATCCAAGATCCCTAAGCCATTGATTGAATCCCTGGGTCCATGCCCACATTTCATCGACATTGATATGACGACACCGTGGCTCGTCACCATAGTCGGCGCCATGCGGTCGAGGACGGGCGTAGACGAGAGGTTTGACATTTTGGGAATACCACACCATGTGGACCTGAAAACTACGAGCTGATGGGCCTCGCATCCATAAAGGCTGTGACAGATAAACCGAATTCGTAAGAACAACGGCCTCGATCATGCGATGGGTATCAAGTGCCCTGACTGCAGCGGCATAGGCAATATCACGTCCCAGCAGTACCAGCAGCGGAAACGTGACGACTGCGCGGAGAAAAATCCAGACACTCTGAACATGCCGCCATAGCAATACCATAGATGCAGCAAATCCAAACGCGGTATCTCGGAGAAGAGCATGCAGCGGGAATCGCGCGTATGCAACCCTCGCATCTGATGCGGCACCTTTCCGAACCACACATTGGACAATGAGCCGTTGTGCGGCAGAGAGGGGAACAATGGGCCCTTCGCGACAATATTTCACAAAGCGAGCGTCATTCCCCTGATAGAACAGACTTTCAATGCCTATGCCGAATACGAGAGTAGCCGGGAGATTGCCTCGGCGATGCTGCGGCCAGAACCCACTAAGAATAGCGCCCAACGTCAAGCCCCAATGTTGCAGGAATCTCCCCAACTCTCGAACAAACAAGCGAAGAGAGAGCGTCACCTCACCTGTAACCGGACAGATCTTAAGTCCTCCGCAGTCAACCTTGTGACCTCCAGAAACTCCGTCGATGAAGTGGCTGACAATACTAGCGTCCTTCGCTAGAATCGCCACGAAAGGGTTCAGAGTAATTTCCGTAATCCGCTGTACCAGCCGCTTCGCGACGATAGCTTCGTTAAATTCTCCAATTGTAACGACTCTCCCGTTAAGCCAACTCTCCACGGACCTGATACCACGATCAAAGAACGCATAGATCTGACCTGTGTGCAATATGGGAGTTGCTGCGGCACTACTCCCTTGGGAAGACACTATGATCGAATTTAGGCGGCGAGCGACCATCCAGCGTACCACAGCCGCCTTGCCATTGAGGGTATATCGGCCGGCGATATCTTCAACTACGGTATATCCAGCTTTTTCAAAAGCCTTCCAAGAAGCCACGTTCTGCAGATAGGCCCCGGCTTTAATCGTGTCCAAATTCAAATGCCCAAATGCCCACTGGGTAACGGCATCAATCGCGCCTGAGCCCACTGCCCCTCCCCAGACATGCTTGTCGAAAATGCAAATTCCAAGAACCGCTGTGCCAAGATTGCGATTGATCTGATGCAACCGCACCGTACCACAATGTAGCTTGATCCCATCCACCCAGATACCGAACAACACAGCGTCCGGTGAAGTCCAGTTGTCCCTGACAAAGGCCTGCACCGTCTCTGCGGTTTGAATCTGCTCCCGCACTGACACGAGATATTCGTTGACATCCGGATCATTCAATCCTTGGACATATTTCTGGTGAACGTCCTCTGGAACAAGTGGCCGCAGAAATCCGTGAGCAAATGTGATGGCAAGAACATTTTTCCAATCAGTGGTCAACCGGTTCACGCAGCGCTCACGCCAAGACATCCCATGATACCGGAGTTCCACGACAGACAGACTGCTTCACGGTGCGGCCGATCACGTCCGGTCGATTCTTCGGAGGCAGTCCGTCGCCGGGACGCAACGCCTGAATATCCTGGTTGCCCACACAAGACCCCGCGGGAAGATCGCGGACAAAGAACAGTGATCTCCTGTATCGTTTAAAGCTGTTTTCGAGATCCTCCTGAACATAACTGACCTTTCCGAGCGCCGCATGCGCCATGCGCGTAGCCGACACCAGTTGTGCCAACTCCGCCGGCTCGAGTGAAAACGAGGAATCTACGCCGCCATCGGCACGTGCCAATGTGAAATGTTTTTCGATCAAGATTGCTCCCAAGGCCGTTGCTGCGACGGAAACTCCTGTACCCAAAGTATGGTCGGAAAGCCCAGCCAACACGCAGAATCTCTTTGCCAAATCCGGGAGGGTCTGTAAGTTTATCATTTCCGGTGGTGCCGGGTACGCGCTGGTACACTTTAGAAGGATCAATCCCTGCACCTTGGCTTCTCGTGCAGCCATGACGGCGTCTGAAACTTCTTCGACCGAAGCCATGCCTGTGGAAATAATGAGTGGCTTCCCCGTCGACGCACAATGTCGGATGAGGTCGAGGTCGACAAGCTCAAAAGAAGCGATTTTGTATGCCGGAGCATCTAGCGATTCCAGCAACTCAACGGCAGAACCGTCGAACGGCGAGCTGAAGACGGTAATGCCTAGCTTGCGGCCATAGGCGAATAATTCTTCATGCCACTCCCACGGCGTCATCGCCTCCCGATATAGGTCGTAGAGATACACCCCATCCCAAGGATTGTTTCCCTTAACCAGAAACCGAGGATGATCGATCTTCAATGTCATGGTGTCTGCAGTATACGTTTGCAATTTGACCGCATCAGCCCCCGCTGCATGGGCAGCCGCAATAATCTGTAAGGCCCGGGACAACATACCATTGTGGTTCGCTGACATCTCTGCGACGATGTAGGGAGGGTGATTTGGACCGATTACCCGCCCTGCGATTGAGAGTTCCGTCATCGTACTAACCTATATACACGCGCTCGCACCGATCAGCATTGCATCAAAGCTTCCCGCGCGATTACCGTTTCCTGCCCCACCAATCTCATGCTTTATGAATGGCGGTTTCAAAACGTGCGGTCATGGCTCGTATCATTTTTTGCGAGCCACAACATAGTAGCGATCATCGCGGCTGTAATGCTTGTCACTTCCGATCAGGCTGCGCCCGACCAAGGACAGCGCCGAAGACTGCACGATGGTATCAAGATCGAACAAAGAGAATTCACGGAGCAGCCGCTCTCGGCTGAAGAACGCCTGCGGAATACCTTTCTCGAATCCTTCCGGCAGAATCCACGTATCATCTTCTATCAATCGCCCTTCCCCAAGGGCACTATCATCTGTGGTAATCACGCTGAAAAAGAATATTCCCTTTGGCTTCAACACCCGGGCCACTTCCCCAATTCCTCGCCGACGGACCTCGGTGAGCGCGTGGTCAAGCACCCCATGGCACAGCACAAAATCAAATGTGCCGTCGGGATACGGAATGGCGTCAATCGAACCTTGCTTGATCTCACCCCGCAGATTTCTCGATGCCAACCATCGCCGGGCAAATTCAACCGCAACGTTCGACAGATCGACCCCATGAGCATTAATCCCAAGCTCAGCCATCGTGACAACATGTCGCCCCTTACCGCAACCGAGATCGAGGCCAATTGGGCGAACTTGTGTCACATACCGCACATCTTCCCGACCGAAGCCCAACCTCCGAGCTATATAGCGGGCGAGGAATCGCACGAACTGTTCGTCGGGATACCACGGTTGTGCTTCAAGGTGAGCCCACGTGTCATCCCACTGGGACTCGAATTTGTTATCCGTGGGGTGTGCAGTCATCGCAGTTCTTACAGCACAATATAAGACATGTTGATTTCGAACGGAAATTTTTGAATTTTCAGATCGCGTATATTTAGAGACTCAAGCAGTGCCAACGTTTCTCCAGGCCACAATGGATGATTGATCTCATCGAACGCGATCACTGCCCCCTTGCCCATCCTGGGCAGAAACAATTCCAGACTTTTTTGGTCGGTTCATACAGATCAAAATCAATGTACAAAATGGACACCAGCACGTGGGGGTTCTTCTCTAGAAACGTTTGAGCGGTTTCGATGAAATTACCTTTAATTAGTGTTATTTTTGGAAAATTGAGGCAGGAACCGATTCAAGTCGAACAATTCGATGCAAGACTGCAAATCGGCGTAGCTGTCACACTTCAGATCACCCGCCTTCCATTCCAAATCAATACTGCCCTTAATGTCTTTCTCATACACCTCCGGAAAGCCATCGAAGGTGTCGAATCCGTAGACATGACGAAAGGTGCCCCCCACCGGTTCGAGAATCGCTGACATCTGCGCCCAGCTCATAAGCCCTTGCCCCGCGAACACGCCGCACTCCACAATGCATCCCTGAATCCTCTCAACCATCTTGAACAACTCATACCGTGCAAGAAATCGCGTGATTTCTCGTCGTCTGGCGTACTTGGCAAACCCGTTGGCGATCGACGATAGCGAGGCTTGAGCGGCGATGGTCCGCAAGTGCGCTTCCATCTTCTCCTTATAATGGTGATCTCGGCTAATAGTGTAGGAATGCATGAATACCTCTCCTGCTGGAATCTGGATTAAGCCTGCACTGGAACGTGCAAAAAAGAGAGCAACACGAACACTTCTGGCACGTACTCATTGGGGTCGCGGTTGAAATCGATGTGCAACCCCCCTTCAGCATTGTTCCAATGCGACCGGCGCGTGAGAATGCTGTATAGCAACTGGCGCGACAAGAAGCACTCAAGGAAAGGCGCGATTTTCTTTTCCGGGTACCCATCTAGCTTGGTGTAGCCCATCTCTGAAAAATTGAATGCATACCCCAACTCTTCATCTACTGAGAGATAGACGTTATAGTCACGCTTCCAATTCAACCGGGTCTGCACATTCCATATGTGCTGCCTGGCCTTTTGCATTAAGGCATCGAACTCCGCCACATTGGTGCAGGCAGTTTCCCAGTCGTAGGAGTAGGGGATATCTTTCAGGTCTGTTGCGAACTCCATCAATGCCGTCATAGCAGACTGGCGCACGGGTAAGCCGCTGACCTCTGTTGTATCGAGGTTCAATATGGTGCCGCAATCGAGATGGATCGCACGGGTCTTCCCACCGCTCTTGGCCATGCCTTCATATACGGCGTTGACTGCATCATGAGCTGAAGCCAGTCCGATATGAGGGTTTTTTTCGTACATTCGTCCGACAATCGCATACTCCGCCGCCATGGGCACCACCAAACGCGGCTTAATGATCCCAGTCATCTGCACGAAATGGGCAATATATTGCCGCTGAAGCCGTAGAGCCTCAGAAACCTTTTCTGCTGTCGTCAGGTTCCTAAAACTCGCCGGATATGGTCCGGACGCCGAGTGCGGCATCAGTGCCAGATCTATGGCAGGATACCGTTCCACTATCGCCCGAGCAGACTGTTCGTCAAGATAATTGTCATTACAATTGAGGATGACTTTCCCATCCCATTCCACCAGGATTGCACTATCAATTAAATTGCCGAAATCAGCCTTGGCATAGAGATTGTTGACGAATTGCCCGAAGAGTGTCACACGCGCACCGCAATCCAGCGTCACCTGCTGCTCTGGCGCCAAAGAGATGACACGTTTGAACCCAAAGGCCCGCAGCTTCCGCTCAAGCAACTGTTTAAAGTAATTCGGAACTATGAACATGACTTTCCGAGACGCTTCACTGAGCGCCTTCAAATCGCAATGGTCCGGATGAATGTGTGAGATATAGATGTATTGGCAATCCTTGATTGAAAATTTCGTGCGCCGTAGCGGGGGATAGTGAAACCAGCTGCCTTCGAACGCCCCTTGCGTAAACCACAAATCCATCCCGATAACCATGCCAGCATGTTCAAGATACAGGCCTGTGTTACTGATAAATTCAAGCTGCATTGGTAACATCCCTATGAGATGATCCGACAAACATCCGGCCCATTTCTGGTCAAAAATACGCGGCAATGAGCGCGGCAATCGGGATCCCTATCATCATCGAACCACGGTAACTGCCCCGCTACTCAGCACGTTATGTTACTTCTGAAATTTTCTCATCCGTTGTTCGAGCTTCGCTCGGTGACTATCGATCCATTCGTGAGCTAGCATGCCGAAACGGACAATGTCGCAGTAGCGTTCCCCGTTAAAATGGTCCTCTCGAAACGTGCCCTCGATGGTGAAACCAACCTTCTTATGCATATTGATCACCGCAGGGTTGATATCGAGAACTTCGCAATTCAGCTTATGGAGGTTCAATTCGAAAAACGCCATGTTGAGCGCAAGGTACTCCATTGCAATTCCTGTCACAGAAGGAGCATCCGGATCAGAATAGAATCCCCAAAATCCACTGCGCGAGAGGCTGCTCAACTGAGTAAAGCACACTACGCCGCACGGGCGATCGTCTGCGCAGTAGACCAAGTCTTGCCGCGTGATGTCCTTGCTTGCTCGTTCAAACCATACCCGATGTTCTTCCCACTGGATGATATGATGGGTATACATGTTCTTGCGAACCGCAGGGTCATTCCGCCATGGCAGAATTATTTCCAAATCGCTAGCCGACATCGGTCTTAGGAACATGCAATCCCCGCCATCACGCGTGAGTGCATCGCTTCACATACCCGACTGGCACCCCGTCCATCGACAATTGCCTCCATGTGTTGTCGATCAATCCAGCCCGATTCGCCGTTGATGAACCCCAAGACTTCCGTTCGAAATCTCTCTACGGTAGCTGACGAAACGCCGCCGAGCCATCTGATCAGCCTCCTCTGATTCAACTCATGCGCGACCTCCAGTTGATTTTCCGCAACAGTAACCACAAGCGTAGGAAGCCCCATACAAAGACGCTCCCAACTTGTAGAGCCTCCGGCCCCAATGGCCAAATCTGCCTGGGCCATCAATGGCGCCAGCGTCGGAAGGTTCCTATGGAGGCGAACGTTGGAGTGCCCTTCGACTTGGTTCCGAAGTGACTGGTAGTGAAAACCATTGCCAGCAGCCACCACGTCTATCTCAATTTTTTGCCGTTTCAATTTGAGTACGGCCTCTAACGCGCGCCCAGTCAGGTTACGGTTATCGACCCCGCCGAAGAAAATCAAGATGCGTCTCACCGATTTGTCCTTTAGAGAAGCACGATCCCGCAATTCTGCATAGGCAGGATCCAGCAACGCATACTCTGGCCCCAACAGCAACCCACACGCTAGAGGCACTCGATCCACATACCGAGTATCCATTTCGCCGACTAGATTCTGGTCAAGCAGCAAATCACAGTGATGAGCCCGATCCGCAAGATCGTCTATCACCATAATACGTCCAACTGACTCACGAAGTGCGCGTTCCCAGCGATAGTCGATCGCATAGTGGTCAACAACCAACCAGTCTGGTCTACCACAATGTGCCTTGATCGCTCCGCGTGTCTCCTCAACATCTTCTTCCCATGAGGCTCCGAGCCACGAACTATGATTTGAGGCGGTATCCGATCGGCAGCCCAGCCTCGGTGCGTGCAGTCGCATCACGGCAAATCCTGTTTTTGCTATCAGGTCGCATAGGTGTGCTTCGTGATCTCGACAAACAAATGATGGCACTGCGCCTCTACTTCGCAAGGCATTTGCAAGAGTCAACGTCCGCCTCACATGACCCTGACCAATTTTCCTCGACGCATCAGTTCGAAAGACAACTTTCATTGTGTCCGCCCGCTGGACCGAAAGTCCTGACCTTGATGCTGACCTGACCCGCGACCGGCGCTCTAAATCTTCCTTCGAAATACGGGTTTGGCCGGTCTCCCATACAACAATCCATCGCAGGTCCCCGCCTTGATGGCAGCGGAATACACGGCGCTAGACTCGTCGAATGCCGCGGTGATACGGTTCAACTCGGACTCCCAATGTGACCACGTCGTATAGAACAATCCCTGAAATAGGACACCGCGTGCGATCATCTCCTGCATCATCAACGTGCGATAGGCATCGTCGGGCATCCCGGCCGTATTGCGACAGACCAACGCGAGCAAACAGGAATACCCGATGACCTGCAAGTATTTCTCCAGTTCATGCTGTCGAATGATCCGCTCGATGGTCTGTCGAAGACACTCTCCCCGCTTCCAATTGCTTTCAATCATGCCATGTCTTTTGAACTCATCGATTGTGGCCATCATCGCGGTTAACCCAGTCGTTTCAGCCCCATGAGTCGTGGAGATGAGAAACAGCTTGTCTTCCCCCTCCCGGCGAATGCCTCCCAGTTCCATGATCTCCGCACGGCCGGTGAGCGCGCAGGCGGAAAAACCGTTGGCAATACCTTTCCCCCACGTAGCGAGATCGGGCTTGACTCCAAAATAATCTTGCGCCCCTTTCAGGCTCCACTTAAACCCGCAGATCATCTCATCGAGTATGAACACGACGTTCTGCTCCTTGCAGAGGGCCGCCACTTTCTGGAGAAAGTTGTCCCGGGGCGGGTCGAACTTCACGGGCTCCATGATCAGGCACGCGATGTCGTGATCCTTCCGCGCGAACAACGCCTCCACCGAGGCGAGATCGTTGTAACTGAATCCGACCGTCATGCCCCGCACTTGATCCGGAATGCCACGGTCGCAGGGCGTGGTGACGATGAACCAATCGTCGTAGCTGAAGAAGTTGTGCTCCCGAGCAATGGCCACCCGATTCCTGCCGGTATAAGCACGGGCCAGTTTCACGGCCGCCGTGGTCACCGTCGAACCGTTCTTGGCAAATTTGACCATGTCCCCCGATTCGACCGTCTCCAGGAATAGTTTCGCCGCATCCAGCTCGATTGCCGAGGGACGCTGGAAGTTGGTTCCGCGGTAGGCGGCGTCGCTGACTGCTTTCGCCACAGGCTCGTATCCGTGACCGATGCACACGGACGTCAACCCCATGCTGCAATCGATGTATTCGTTACCGTCTAGATCCCAGACGTGCGCGCCTTTTCCATGAGTGATCGCCCCGGGCACATTGACGGGAAATTGATCGTCCCCCTTCGAATAGGTGTGCGCCCCACCGGGAATGAGCATCTGAATCTGTCGGGAAAACTCCCGAGAGCGTGCAAACTGCGTAATCTTTTTCATGCCCATCGCGAAAGCTTAGCCGCAGTGCCAGAGCGGTTCCGGCACCACAAACGGCGCAACGAGCCCCCTGAGGTCCGGCCTCGAATCAAGAAACGTTACGATCTCCCGCACGGAGACGAGCGGCATGGAATCCGGGTGAGCCTTGGCAATCTCACGACACACAATGAGGTCTTCCGGATAATCCACCGTCACCCGAAGATCCAATCGCTGGAGATCCCGGGCAGGCAATTCGACTTCGATCTTGAATGCACCCGGATGAGTTCTGGCGTAGTTGGAGCAGAATTCCGATCGATCAGCAGCACTGCCTTTTGCGTGCGACCGCTCAAGCGCTTCCTGTGTGTAGATTTCAAAATGAAGCCCTTCCGGCAATCGATCCGAAACCGTAATATCGTTCCCATGTTCAACATGTCTTCGCCACACAGCCTCCAGCATGTCATACGCGAACCATGGACACTCGGTCGTCACCCTGAATACGTCCGTTGCCCTTCCGGCACGCCCACATTGAACCAGACGTTTCAATACATCACTCGGATCACCATAAATATAACCAATCTGGTGCTTATGGGCCATCTCAACAAACGGAGCATTGGCATCGCCCTCGGAAATGCCAAGCACGATATCCTCGACAATAGAAAATCGCTTAATGGCGGTGATAATTTGGTCGAGGATTGTGATTTCTCCGACAAGCGTCTGCATCGGCTTGCCATATAAACGAGAGCCGTTGTTGCGGCAGGCCAATGCGGCAACAAGTTTACGATTCATACGTATCACCAGGCTTCGAGATATCGCTGGCAACGAAGGGGTGATTCACCGCGATGGCCCGCGTTGTCGTTGCACCATAGACCTGCGCCAAATCGGTCAACGGGGCGGCAGCGGCGCTGCGTTTTAGCACCACATCTGACGGCTCAATTCGAGTGCCTGCAGCCAGCGCCCGCCTGGCAATCACGTGGCGCCGAATCATGAGCCGGTAACTCCGTTCGGCCTCGCTCATCCCAAAATCTGGCACAGAGGCAACCTCCCCATAAGCCGACGCGCATTCCCGAAGTGTCCGGACAAACTCCGCGAAACGATCCGGGTTGAGTGCGGCCTCATAATCTTCCATTTTCATGATTTCTCCCAGCGTCAAGTGCTTCTCAAATACCATGGCACCGGATCCGAGAGCCGTCGCCGCCAGGGCCATCCGTAGGGGGCTCTCCGGCAACGCGTGATCGGCAAATCCCAGCAGAAGGCCCCTGCCACGGATCGCGTATATTTCGGCTAGACGCTTCACGCGCGCAATCTGATTGGATTCTGTCGGGGTGGGGTAGCTCTGGAACCCAAGGAGAACGACAACGTCCTTCCCGGCCAACAGGTTGACCGCCTGATCGATCTCTTCGGCGAATGCCCCTCCTGCACCGAGCAAGATTTTTTGGATGGTGCTTCGCGCGATGCAATTGAGCAAGTCGACGTTAGCGATATCCGTCCCGTGGACCTTGAGTCCAGTGGCACCGACCTGCTCGGCGAGCGCCAGGCTCCGAGGCCCGAACACGTCGAAATACAAGCCTACACCGAGTTCTCGTGCATATTGCGACAGCCCACGCCAGATCGCGTCCGGCATTTCGAGCGACCCGAAGAAGCCGTAGTACTTGTAATCGGGGGTGGCCAGCTCGTCGGCGTACACGAGTTGAAACTTCGCCGCATCGGCGCCCGCGGCGGCGGCGGCCCGCAGAAGCAGCCGCGCCTGATCCGCTCGGCCCTCGAACCCCTGGCCCAGTTCCGCGATAATTTCAATGGCGCATCGCTGTTCTGCAGTCATGCCTTAGCCCACAGTGATGGATGAATAAGCTCCGCTTCGTCCGTCGCCAGTGAGGATGGGACCGACACCGGCTTGGTGCTGGTAGCGCGGACAATGTCCTGCAACTGCCGCACGTTATCAACACCGACAACCACACAGTCTATCTCCGAATGCGACAAGACAAAGCCTAAACAGGCTTGCAGTGGGGTCAGGCCCTGCTCCTCGAGCCACCGATCCCATTCGTCCCACAGCGAACGCCAGCGGTCGAATTGTTTGGGCCGACTGGAGGGTGTCATCAAAAGCAGTCCCTGTAAAAACGCCGACCGTGTGTGCACCTCAATCCCAGCGTCGTGCATCCGACGGAGCCAGCCTGACTTAAGAAGCCGTTGGTCGAATACGTTGAACGGAGATTGAACGAGATCGAAGCGAAATCTCGTACAGAGTGCGTCAAGTTCGGCGGGATCGTAAATGGACACCCCGATTTTTTCAACTACGCCCTCCTGCACGAGACCAGCAAGGACGTAGTAGAGGTCTTCTCCATGAGAGCTCAATAGCTGTTGAGGGCGATGAAGGAGCACCCCGGCCAACCTTGGAATCCTCAGCCTCCGCAGCGATCCGGCCACCCATTCCCGCACCAAGCCACCGATCGCGACACCGGGCTCGGGCAGTCCCGGCAATTTCGACACAACCTGCCATCCGCCGACCCCCATCATACCTAACCGTTGCTCACTTTCACCGTAGGAGATGGCGGTATCGAGCACGCGAAACCCCGCTTTCCACGCCTGGTCAAGAATGGCTGCGGCTTCATCAAGGCAAACTTGTCCAGATGCATTGGCAATGCCGTACGGAAACCCGAATTGAGCAGTCCCCAGCGCCAATTTCACGACACCAGTTCCTGCAAGATGGCAATCATGGTGTCCTGCTGCGATTCAGTGAGATCGTAGTACAAGGGTAGACTCAGTCCTTGGTGGTAATACGCTTGCGCATGGGGGTAGTCATCCGGATTGAAGCCGAGGCGGCGGTAATGCGGATGTGACGGAACCGGCATATAGTGGACTTGCGTGATAATGCCACGACTCCGCAATTGGACCATGAGATCCGCCCGACTGATGCCCGCCGAGGGAAAATCGATTCGCACCGGATACAGATGGTGGGCGCTCTGATCCCGCTGTCCCAACTGAATCGGTTGAATGCGCACAGAGTCGGCAAAAGCACGATCATACCGAGCCACTAGATGCCGACGGCGATCGATAAACCGATCGAGCTTGGCCAATTGACTAATCCCAAGGGCGCATTGAATATCCGTGATCCGATAGTTGAAACTCAATTCCTGTAATTCGTAGTACCAGGGATTGGGAAGTCCATTGGTAAACGCGTCCTCCGGCATGACAAATTCATCAGAACCCTTAGTGATCCCATGACTGCGAAGTCGAAGAAGTCTCCTGTAGACCCTTTCATCGTTGGTCGTGATCATCCCCCCTTCTCCGGTCGTAATCGACTTGACGGGATGGAAGGAAAAAATCGTCATCAGAGAATTCCGGCAACTACCCACCTTGCCTCCGTCGGGATATGACGCCCCAAGCGCATGCGCGGCATCCTCGATGACAACCGCCCCAGCGCGATCAGCGGCAGACTTGATCGGCCCCATGTCGCAAGGAAGCCCCGCAAAATGGACAGGAACAATGGCCCTGGTGCCCGAAACCTTCCCGATGGTATTTGCCAACGCGGAGGGAGACAGATTGATCGTATCGGGGTCGACATCGGCAAAGACCGGCCTCGCGCCGACATATAGCGCCGCGTTGGCGCTCGCAACGAACGTGATGGGAGAGGTGACCACGACAGCCTCAGGGCCAAGGTCAGCCGCCATCGCAGCAAGATGCAACGCGGCCGTTCCGTTGCACACTGCAACGGCATATCGAACACCCACGTACTCACAGACCACCTGCTCAAACTGGGCGATCCTCGGCCCCTGAGTCAAGGCGCCGCTTCGAAGACAGTCCGCGACGGCGCGAATATCATCTTCATCGATATGCTGTCGCCCGTATGAAATGATCTCCATGATTAGAACATATTCGCCTTCTGTCGGTTGACTGCAAGCCATTCCTGCAGGGTTGGAATGGACATCCATTCGGTATTCTTATCCGAGGTGTAGACGAACCCCTCCGGCACTTTCCGGCCGTTCTTGATTCGATTGGGATCCTCACACCAAGAGTTCAACGCCGGCAAGATCTTGTAATAGGCCGAATATTCATATGTTGAAAACGAATCCTCCATGCTGATCATCTGTTCGTGCAGCTTTTCTCCAGGCCGAATGCCGATCACGTCAAACGCGGCCTGAGGGGCCACCACCCGCGCGATGTCGGTAATCGTCATGGAGGGGATTTTTCTGACATAGATTTCCCCCCCCACCATGTCCTCAAAGGCATGCCAGACCAGCTCGACGGCCTGTTCGAGCGAAATCATGAAGCGTGTCATTCTGACATCGGTGATCGGTAACCTCCCAGTATCAGCGAGCGACATAAAAAACGGGATGACCGATCCGCGCGAGCCCATCACGTTCCCATAACGGACGACCGAAAACATGGTAGTCTGAATACCTGCATAGGCGTTGCTGGCGACGAAAAGTTTATCCGAGGCCAGCTTTGAGGCTCCGTACAAATTGGCGGGGCTGCTCGCCTTGTCCGTCGATAACGCAATCACGCCTTTGACCTTTTGATTAATACAGGCATCAATCACGTTCATGGCGCCGTCCACATTCGTCTTGATGCATTCGAAGGGATTGTATTCGGCGGTGGGGACGATCTTCGTCGCCGCAGCATGCACGACGTAATCGACGCCGTTGAACGCGCGATGCAGTCGGTCCTTATCCCGAACGTCGCCGATGAAGAAGCGCACCCGTTTATCATTCTGGAAGAGCTTGGCCATTTCCCACTGCTTCATCTCGTCCCGCGACAAAATCACAAGCCGTGAAGGATTGTACTTGGCCAATGTCATGGGGACGAACGTGTGTCCGAACGACCCTGTGCCCCCTGTAATCAAAATAGACGACCCTGTCAGCATACGTTTTCCTCAGTCTGCAACAGAAGCATGAAGTTCCACCCGACGACCCTCGATCTCTTGCATTCGCAACTCTTCAAGATAGTCTTTGACCATTCCAACGTGATGGCCCAAGGCACGAATCGCTTTGCCGCTGTCGAGGGACATGTCGTGCGGACGCGGCGCCGTCAATTCGGCATCGACCACTCGCCCCCGTTGGATCAGTGCACTGGACAATCCTAAACTTCCCGCCAGGACATTGCCGAATTCAAACTTCGACATCCGCTCGCCGCCTCCCACGTTGAACACTCCAGAACATCGCTTCTCGACCAGCTTATGGGCGGCCAAGACCAGTCGGTCCGTGAGAATCGGAGTAAAAAATACATCTTCGAAGAGGGTGAGTGGCTTGCCATCCCGTAACGACCTAATGAGCCAGTCGCTGAAAGACTGTCGGCGGCGATGGCCCCAACAGAAAAAATTCGTCCGCACAATCAGACTGGCCGGATGCGCGGCCTCCACCCACTGTTCTGCGAGAGCCTTAGTGCGGCCATACTCATTGAGCGGCTGCACAGGCTCCCCTTCCGAATGGAACTCTCGAATCCCCGGGAACAAATGGTCCGTCGAAATGTGAATGAGCGGGATGTTTCTTAGCGCAGTGGCCTCGGCTACGGTTCTGGCGATCACGGCATTAACGTGATAGGCGAGGACCGGTTGCCTCTCGCATTCATCCACGTTTGTCAACCCAGCCGTATGAACGACCAATTCAGGAGAAAGAGTCGAGAGCTGGAGGCCAAATCGAGTGGTGTCCTCCAAATCAATTTCGATCGAGGTGGCACCATGGAGTTGTACGCGATGTTTATGGATCCCCAACACCACATCCCATTGGCCACGCACTGCGCATGCCCAATTCAACGCAAGCAGACTGCTTCCGCCTGTAAGCAAGATCCTTGGTTTCATCGTGCAGGCACGGTGCTCCTCAATCCCTCAAAGAAACCATGTACGCTCAATTGTAGTTTCATTTCTCTCACTTCTCAAACTCGGTTATGCCGATGCCATACCCAATATTTCTATTTTCACTGCGGACGTCTGCTAGATCAACCAGACACTCCTGACGACTCGCACCCATCACCATGCCTTCATAGCGGTACGGATGAGAATTCGTATCAGATCTATTGAACGCCCCATCAGATATACAACGACGCGATGGTCTCGACGACTTCAGCCTGTTGTGCGGGCGTCAACTCAGGATAGATTGGAATCGCGATCGTCTCATTGGCCGCCCGCTCCGATTCCGGAAAATCCCCTTCTTTGTGGCCCAGATAACGGAAACATTCCTGGAGGTGGAACGGGACCTGATAATAGATCTCGGCTCCAATACCTTTGGCTTTGAGATGCGCGATCAGGTCATTCCTTCTGTCTACTCGGAGAACGAACTGATTATAAATATGGTAGTGCGTGACGCCGGAATCACGATAGATTGCCTCCGGCAGCCGTACCTTCCCCTTCTGAATCAACCCGCTCTGCTGAAAGAGCGATTCATATCGATCCGCATTCTCTTGCCGCCGCTTCGTCCACCCATCGAGATAATTCAGCTTGACGGCGAGCACCGCGGCCTGAATCGTATCGAGCCGGAAGTTCCCGCCGATCAACTTATGGTAGTACTTGGGCTGGCTGCCGTGGACGCGCAGAATTTTCATCCGTTCCGCGAGCGCAGGATCGTTCGTCACCGCCATCCCTCCGTCTCCCAGACAACCTAGATTCTTGCTCGGAAAAAATGACAGGCAGCCGACAGTCCCTATACTGCAGGCCCGCCGGCCATCGCGGTATTCCGCGCCAATCGCTTGAGCCGCATCTTCGATGACACTCAGGTGACGCCTCCGGGCGAGCTCCATGATCGGCGCCATGTCGGCGCACTGGCCATAGAGATGCACAGGGATGATGGCCTTTGTCTTCGACGTGATCGCGCGTTCGATTCTCGAAGGATCGATGTTGAATGTTGCGGCCTCGATATCCACCAGCACCGGTTTGGCGCCAAGTCTGGCCACCACCCCCGCCGTGGCGAAAAACGAATAGGGTGAGGTGATGACCTCGTCACCGGCTCCAACTCCAAGTGCCATGAGAGCGAGCAGCAAGGCGTCCGTCCCCGAAGTCACGCCGATCCCGTGCTTGGCTTGGCAATAAGTGGCGATGCGCTCCTCAAGTTTCTCCACCGCCGGCCCAAGAATGAAGGTATTACTCTGAAACGTGTGTTCCAGCACCGCCATGATTTCTGTGTGAAGCGGCTCGTGATGCGCTTTCAGATCGAGTAAGGGTACTCCCATGTTCTCCTCTTTTGATCGTTATCTTTGAAACATGTCCAATCGGCTCGCCACTTCAATACACCGGCCTCGTCATTCCTTCCGATGTTCGACATACCACCGATACGTCGCCGCGACCCTGTCATGGAGCGAAATCTTTGGCGTCCACCCTAACGCGTGGATGCGCGCGTCGTGTAATCGGCGGGGTCGCCCCTCCCCAGGGTGACTAGGAGCCGTCGCAATTTTACCGGCACCCGAGTCCCTACCACTTGGCGAACTTCGCCATGTCCATCCCGGGAAAAAGCCCGACGAGCGTCTCGGCCAGTTCGACCTCGCGCGGTGTCGGCCGCGAGAACGATTGCCCCTCGCGCTCGTGACGAAGGTTTCCCCACGCCGCGTGGACTCATGGTTGAACAGAATGCCGCTGCACGCAAACAGGCCATAGGCCTCCCGATAGTTGACCGTGACCCAGTGGTCGTAGACTTTCGCAGCTCCGTAGGAGCTGCGCGGATAAAACGGAGTGCTTTCCCGTTGTGGCACCTCCAGGACCTTTCCAAACATCTCGCTCGAAGAGGCCTGAAAAAATTTCGTGTTGACCCCGGATTCTCGGATCGCCTCCAAGAGACGAATCGTACCCAAGCCAGTCACCTCGGCGGTGTATTCCGGAATATCGAAACTCACCCGCACGTGGCTTTGGGCTTCCAAATTATAAATCTCATCCGGCTGGATCGTTCTGATCAGCTTATTCAACAAGCTGGCATCGTTCAAATCTCCATACACCAGCCGGAGCTTGGCGTCCGTCACATGCAGGCCTTGATAGATTGGGTCGATCCGTCCTGTGTTGAAGGAACTGGATCGCCGAATGATGCCGTAGACCTCATATCCTTTGCCAAGCAACAATTCAGTCAAGTACGATCCATCCTGTCCTGTGATTCCAGTAATCAGCGCTCGTTTCATGCTGAATTTTGTCTTCTATTCATGCCGCTAGATCGGCACCACATCGTTGACGTCGATCTCCACGGCCACCGCTTGCTGAATCAACCGGATTCTCAGGACCAATCGGTGTCGCTTTTCCTTCCGGAGCAGCATCCCATAGACCCCCTGCAGCGGCCC
>Ga0194131_10002285_pt1 | contig 31625 bp, 34 predicted proteins | sample TA2KigO120mmetaG_FD_148631 | JGI IMG/M metagenome (GOLD analysis project Ga0194131, IMG submission 148631) | Freshwater microbial communities from Lake Tanganyika, Tanzania - TA2015053 Kigoma Offshore 120m | ecosystem: Environmental > Aquatic > Freshwater > Lake | place: Tanzania: Lake...
AAAAAACTGCAACCGCGGGCTTATTCTTACGAAGTCGAGAGTTCTGCGGGGGAAGAGATTTTTGCCCCTTGGTGAGAACCGAAAAAAGACTGGCTCGTCGTACATCGCAACGGGCTCAACATGCGGCTAAAATCGTTGCACGTCGCCCCGCAACCACTACAATGTTAACCTTATGACGAGGCGGGAACGGCATGCGGACCGGCTACGCGTGGGCGGTGAAAGGGCTGTCGATGGAAAAGTGGCTGTGCCTGAGCGCGATGGGCATCTCCGGTCTGCTGCTCGTCCTTTTCATCCTCGACCTGGCTGTCGGCATCCCCTTCGGTGGCCACTGGAAGGTCGTCAAGATCCTCGGCGTCGTCTCCTGCGGACTGATTCTCTACATGGGCTGGGACGCCTTCAAGGACTGGCGATAGTCTCCGCATTGCGTTCTTCATCGTGCATGAGCCGCGTGCCGTCCCGCGCGCGCCGGCGACTCGATCATCGAACACAATCGGTTTGCTTGTTGCCCAGGCATTCCAGGCACTCCAGGCACCTCGGAGATTGAATCATGTCGCGCATTGTCCGTCTTGCCGTCCTTGCTCTCGTGGCAGCCTTCTTTGTACTCTTGCCCATCCAGGCTATGCAAAGTACGACCTTGCAAAGCACGGCCTTGCAACTCACCCTTCGCCAGCGAATCAAGTCGAGCGCCCGTCCCGATGGCTACGCGGCGGTCGAGAAGAAGGCCGCCTGGGACCCGCAGAAGACGGCCATCATCATCTGCGACATGTGGGACGACCACTGGTGCCGGTCGGCTTCGCGCCGCGTCGGCGAGTTGACGGGGCCCTTGAACGACGTCGTCAAGACCGCCCGGTCGCGCGGCGTGTTCGTCATCCATGCGCCGAGCACGGTGACGGCGTTCTACAAGGATTCGCCGCAGCGCAAGCTGGCCCGGAACGCGCCGAAGGCAGCGACGCCGGCGCCGCTGTCCACGACCGAACGCTGGGGGACGTGCTGGTGCTGGCCGGACGCCAGGCGCGAGGGCGTGCTGCCCATCGACGATTCCGACATGGGCTGCGACTGCAAGGTGAAGTGCAAGATCCGCGACGCCTGGACCCGCCAGCACGCCGCCATCGACATCGCCGACGGCGACGCCATCACCGACGACGGTCAGGAAACCTGGAACCTGCTGGCGCACAAGCGCATCGACAACGTCATCCTGTGCGGCGTGCACCTCAACATGTGCGTGCTTGGCCGGCCCTTCGGCATCCGGCAGATGGTCCGCCTCGGCAAGAACGTCGCTCTCATGCGCGACATGACCGATACCATGTACAACCCGGAGCGTCCCCCCGGCGTCAATCACTTCCACGGGACCGACCTCGTGGTCGAACACATCGAGAAACACTGGTGCCCGACCTTCACCAGCAGCGACATCACCGGCAAGGCAGCGTTCCGGTTCAAGGATGACGCGCGGCGGTGATGCTCCTGTTGAAGCATCAAGAATCCGGGTCCCTGCGAAATGCACGCACGGAATCGAAATTCCGTGCTGCACTGGCCGCGCAGAAATAAAAGAAGGCCGTGCCAGCGGCGCGGCTGGTAGCCGCCGGCCCGAGCGCGCTCGCATAGACTGAAAGGCAGCATGGTTGCCCCGTGGCCCGCGATGGAGAAAGGTCCATGATCAGGCCGATTCAGCAAGTCCTTCGTGGCGGTGTTGTCTGTACGCTCATTCTCGGCAGCATCTGGCTGGGCGGCACGCGCGCCGCCGATCCCGCCGACAGCTACCCGGAGCTGAATCTCATCCCGTGGCCGCAGACGGTGCGGCTGGGTGAGGGGCGCATGCGGCTCACGGCCGCCAGCCGCATCATCGTGGGCCAGGAGGAACTGGCGCACCTGGCGAAGGTGCTGTCGGGCGAGATCACCTTGCTGACCGGACTGAAGCTCGAGATAGCCGCCGGTCCGGATCGGCCGGGCGACATCGTCCTCAAGATCGACAGGGCCATCCAGTCCGCCGAGCCGATCCTGGCCGTGCAAAAGCGGCAGATCGTGTGGACCCACGGCGGGGCGCATCGATTGACGGTCGGCGCTCGAGCGCTGGTCGAGGGGTTTGACTACCGTGCCGTCTGCGAGGGGAGCAGCACGCTTCTGCAAGCCATCGGCCAGTCGGCGGGGCAGGTCAGCCTGCCGAAGCTGACAATCCACGATTGGCCTCATGCCGACTACTGCGCCATGATGGTGGATGTCGGCCGTCAGGATCACCCCATCCACTGGCTCAAGAAAATGGTTGAGGTATGCCGGTTCTACAAGGTTCGCTACCTGCAGCTTCACCTGACCGACGACCAGGGCTGGACCTTCCCATCCACGAAGTATCCGCAGCTTGGCTCGAAAAACTATGGAGCGCACGGCGGCGTGGCGCCGAAGGTCTACACGCTCGACGAACTCAATGGACTCGTCGCCTATGCCGATGCGCGCGGCGTGACGCTGGTGCCGGAAGTGGAAATGCCCGGCCATTCGGGCGCGGCACTGCGCTCGCTGCCCCACATCTTCGATGCCATCAACCCCAGCACAAAGCAACCCGTCGGCATGGGTTGCATGAACATGGCCAACGAGGAGCTTTACCCTGTCCTCGACACAATTATCGGCGAGGTCTGCGACGTGTTCCGGTCGTCGCCGTACTTTCACATCGGCGGCGACGAGGTGTCGATGGGCCGCGTCGCGCTGCACAGCGGCTACAAGGCGTTCATGGACAAGCATCGCCTCAAGGACGATGCCGACCTGGGACGCCACTTCATCGTGCAGGTCAACGAACTCGTCAAGAAGCACGGCCGCAAGACGATCAAGTGGGAAGGCCTGGCCAACGAGGCCTCGAAGGACAGCATCGTCATGGCCTGGGACAAGAACAACCAGACCGCCGGCCAGCTGATCGCCAAGGGCTTCGCGACGATCACCTGCCCGTGGGACCTGGGCGTTCCCTGGGAAGACTGGAACATGTACATCTGCAACGGCAGCCGCCTCAAGAAGGGCGACCTCGTTCTGGGCGCGACGCTGGTCGCCTGGGAGCAGCCGCCGGCGTTTCACCTGACCGGCGTCCGCAACGTGGCCAGCCGGCAGGAGCGGACCTGGAACCCCGAGCATGCGGTGACCATGGCAGGCTTCGCGTCACGCTTTCAGGCTCTCGACGCCGCGGTCAACAAGCTGATCGGGACGCCGATCCAGCTCAAGAGGGAGGCCGCGTTCACCACCTCGGTGGGAACGCGCGACCTGCTCACTGCCGAGTTCGCGTTCGACGGCAACGATGCCACGTTCTACAGGTCGGCCAAAGCCCCGGCGAAAGGCGACCACTTCATCATCACGCTCAAGCAACCCACTCTGGTCCACACAGTGGAAGTGCTCACGGGCATCAACAAGAAGGGATTGCTCGACGGCGGCCAGGTACAGGTCTCCGAGGATGGGACGGCCTTCAAGACCGTCGCAACCCTCAAGAATGGCTCGGCCAAGGCCGTGCTGAGCGACCATCGCGTCCGCGCCGTCCGGTTGTTGACTGCATCACAGCAAGCCGATCCGCTGGTCGTGCGCGAGGTCAAGCTGCGGCTCATGGTCGAGGTGGCCGGCGTCGTCAAGGATCCCGCCACGGCCATCGGTGAAGGGAATGTCGCCGTCCTCAAGGGCGATACTTCGTTCACGCATCCTCTGAACGATTGCCCGACTCCCGTCATCAACAAGGGTTTCACGCTGGCGCTCAACAGCGGCGGCGGCAACCCGTCCAGCTACAGCGGACCGATCAGCGGCGCTGGCAAAGTCGAGATTCACATGGGCCCCCACGGCGGACCATTCAAGGACTCACCTCTGGTCCTGAACGGCAAGGCGAGCAACACCATCAAGGGCAGCTGGTTCATCAAGACGGGCCGCCTCGTCCTGGCCAAGGAGACGGGCGCCCAGGCGCTCGGCGGCGAGATCATTGTCGGCGGACAGGGGGACAACGACGGCATCGTCTGGAACAACAGCGACCAGGTCGCGGATTCCGCCAGCATCCGCTTGCGGAACTCCGCCCGGGGGGGCGCATTCCTGGACCTCAATGGCCACAGCGAGACAGTGGCCAGCCTCATCATGGATGATCAGACCAGGATCCTGACCGACGGTCCCGCCGGCAGCGGCGCGCTGACAGTAGGCACGCTGATGGTTGCCGGCAAGAATCTCTCCAAAGGGATCTACACGGCCTCATCGAACTGGCTGCGCGGTGGCGGCTACGTCATCGTCGGCAGCGTGAAGAGTGTGAAGGTCGCCGGCGATATAGACGATCCGCACCAGGCCGTCGGCGTCGGCAACCTGGCTGTCCTCAAGGCAGCCAGTAACATCAAGCTGCCGGCCGGTGAGTGCTCGATCCCCGTGAATATCGGCGTCTTTCCCTTGACACTCTCCGCCGTGAACGGCGCGGCGCGATACGGCGGCTTCATCACCGGCGCCGGGACGTTGCACATCGACGCCCGCCAACCGCTGGAGATCACCGATGCGTCGCCGAACTCATACCGGGGTTTGACAGTGCTTCGTCGCGGCGTGCTGAAGCTGAGCAAGCCCGGCGGCGCCCTTGCCATCCCCGGTAACCTGGAACTGGGCGGCTCGACCGCGCACAACAAGGGAGATACCGTGATCCTGGGCGGCGACGGCCAGCTGTCGCCGAAAGCAGTCGTGACTCTGGCAGGTACTCAGCCATCGTTCCTGGACCTGGCCGGCCACAAGGTCACGATCGCCAGAGCCAATCTCTCCAGAGCAGGCACGATCCGTACCGGGGAGGGCGGCTCCCTCAACGCCAAGCAGCTTTACATCGATGGCAAGCGCCTGGCAGACGGCGCGTACCAGGCGCCGCAACCCTGGTTGCGCGGCTCGGGCACCGTGACGGTCGATGCCCGCGTGAACGTCAAGGGACGCATCGGCGACTGCAATACCCACGTCGGCGTGGGCAACATCGCCAACCTGACGGGCGACACGGCCTTCTGCTATCCGGTGGGCGACTGCGGCCTCGACATCATCACCAACGGCCACACGCTCACCCTCGACAGCGGCAACGGCAATCCGCTCATCTCCTCGGGCGCGATCTCGGGCACCGGCGACGTGGTGTTGCTGATGGGCCCAACCTACACCGACTACAAAGATGCGCCGCTGCGCCTGACGGGCACGAAGCCAAATACCACGACCGGCAAGTTCCATGTCCGCAAGGGCCGCGTGCAACTTGAGAAGCCTGCGGGCGTCGATGCCATCTCCGGCGACGTGATCGTCGGCGGCCAGGGATTCAACGACTGCCTGTTCTGGATGAGGAACGATCAGATCAAGGACAGTGTGCACATCACTCTGATCGGCGCCGGCAACAACGGCTTCGCCTATCTGCACCTCAATGGCTGCGATGAAACCGTTGCCGGCTTGACCATGACGGCCGGCAACACCATCAAGACCGACTCGACCGCCGGTGTCGGCGGCGTGCTCACCGTGCGGACGCTGACCATCGACGGCACGCGGATGCCCGCCGGCGAGTACAACGCCGCCAAGGCAAAGTGGATCGAGGGCAAGGGCAAGGTCGTCGTCCAGCGGTAAGGTTCGTGAGTTGACCGCGGAAGAACGTTGGAGCCCGCCGCATCGGCGAGACGTCTCGCTCACGCGGCGGGCCCTGTTGGTCGCGATCGCAGTTCACGCCGGCAAGTTCTGTCCTGCCTGAGGCACGGTGTCGTTCAACGGCAACGGGCCGTTCGCGGGTGGCGCAGGTGGCGCAGCGCTGGCGGCAACCGCGGGCTGCATCTCGGCCAGAATCTTGGCGAGGGCCTGATCCAGTTCCTGCTCGTTGAGTTGATCGATGGGCGTGGCATAGGCCGAGTCGGCGGTGAAGGTTTCCGGATTGGCGAGGCGCTCGGCGAGTTGATCGAGCGCGGGCGTGTCGAAGATGACCATGGGAGGAATGGGCCGGCCGAGCCATTGCTGCATCTCGACGGCCAGCGTCATCAGCGTGACCGAATCGAGGATGTAACGGCTGAGCGGCTCACGCGGGTCGATCTTGTCCGGCTCGATGCCGCAGTGCCTGGCGATGCGGCCCAGCAGCCACTCGCGAATCTCGGGCGCCGGCGGCAGTTCGCCGGTGAAGCTCTCCATGGGCACGCCGCCGGCCTCTTCCGGCGCCATGCCGAATTCCCATTGCTTGATGATATCGAGCCCGCAATCGAGGTAGCGCTGCCGCGTGCCCTGCCGCTGGACCTTGCCGCTGGAGGTCTTGGGGAGCGTGCCGCCGCGGATCAGCGCCAGCGCGTGCAAGGGTACCTGGTACTCTTCCTGCACCGCTTGACGGACCGACTGCGCGATGGCCTCGAGGTCGAGCTTGGCCGGACGGACGATTTCCTGAACGACGACCAGCTCTTGCCCGCCGCGCTCGATGGCAAAGGCAGCGCCGGCGTTGGGACGCAGGGCGGGATGGCAAGTAGCCACGGTGCGCTCGACGTCTTGCGGGTAGATATTCCGGCCCCAGAAGATCATCATTTCCTTGAGCCGGCCGGTGGGAAAGAGCTGCCCGGCGTGCATGAAGCCGAAGTCGCCCGTGCGCATGAATGGTCCGCGGCCGTCGTCGGCCAGCTGGGCCTGGAAGAGCTTTTTGGTGTCCTCGGGTCGGTTCCAGTAGCCCATGGCCACGCTCGGCCCCTTGAACCAGATCTCGCCCACGTGATCGGGCGGAAGTTCCTTGCATGTGGCCGGATCGGCGATGACCACCTCGGTGTCGGCAACGGCCCAGCCGCAACCCACCAGCCGGCGAGCCTTCTGCTTGGGCTCGGCGGCGATGGCCTGGTTCTGCTCGAGTCCGGCGGCAGAGAACTGCAGGGCCAGCAGGTCCTTGCCGCTCTCGATGCCGGTGACGCCGAGCGTGCCTTCGGCCAGTCCGTAGCAAGGGTGCCAGGCCTCCGGCCGGAAGCCAAACGGCGCAAACGCCGCCGTGAAGCGCTCGAGCGTTTCCGCGCGGACGGGTTCCGCGCCGCTGACCGCGATGCGCCAGCTGGACAGGTCCAGCCCGACGGTATCCTGCGGATGCAGCTTGCTGACGCACAGATCGTAAGCGAAGTTCGGACCACCTGTCGTGGTGGCCTTGTAGCGTGAGATGGCGTGCAGCCAGCGCATCGGCCGCTGGACAAATGCCAGCGGCGACATCAGGATGATGCGGTGCCCAAAATAGAACGGGGCCAGCATGCCGCCCACGAGGCCCATGTCGTGGTACATGGGCAGCCAGCTGACGGCGACAACATCGGCGCTATCCCCGGGGAACATGCAGCCCAGCTGGTGCATGATGTTGCGATGGCTGACCATCACGCCGCGCGGCGTGCTCGTCGAGCCGGAGGTGTACTGCAGGAATGCGATCTGCTCCGGCGCCACCTCCGGAGCGGCCCAGCGCAGGTGCGTCCACTCTTCGAGCTTGTCGCTGGCGAGCGTGGGCAGCTCATCGAAGTTGCCGGCCAGCGGACCGAGCAGCCGCAGGCTCTCGCCGGTGCCGAGAATGACAGCCGGATGACAGTCATCGACGATGGCTCGCAGCCGTTCCAGCGTGCGCGCCGCCCGCATCGGGTCGGGTGGATAGGCGGGTACTGGCAGGACGCCGGCGTACAGGCAGCCGAAGAATGCGACGACATACTCCAGCCCGGGACCGTACAGCAGCAGGGCGCGGTCGCCCGGCTGGCAGATCGTCTGCAGCTTGGCTGCCAGCAGACGCGCCTGGCGATCCAGCTCGCCGTAGGTCATGTTCTGCTCTTCGGTCTCGCCGTCGAGCAGGAATGTGTAGCTGATGTCATTGGGTTGCCGGCAGGCGCGGAAGCGTGCCAGATGGAACATGCTGCCGCAACCGGCGATTTCTTCTGGGTGAACGACGTGTGGCTGGATCACGTGGGAACTTCCTGGGTGTGAGCATCCTGGGTGCGCATCGCTACATGAAGTCGCCAAGGTATCGCACTCCACTTGGGGACATCCTTGGCCGGCCTGTCAGTCCATTGCAACGATCGAAATCGAGCGAACCGGAGGGATGGCAGCGCCTGCGCACTGCCAACGGGGTTGTCACTCGTTCAGTGACATTGGACAGTCATATATTGTAATGGCAGCCGGGCGGCTTTCCAGTCTTTCTGGAAAATCCTCTAATTTGCCCCGCTGTCAATGTCGTAAAAACCCGTACACCAGGCAAACTTGCCGCAGTTGATCGCGCATGGCCTGTACAGCATGACACTACCGGCAGCACGTTGCCGCGGCCGCGGTTCTCACGGCGACGCTGCCAGGTCCCACGGATCGGGCGGCTCTGCCAGAAACTCGTCGAGCAGCACCGCGACAGCCGGCGGGATCTCGGGCACACTGCCAGGCACGATTTCGCGGCGAACGTCGGCAACGTCGGGAACCGCTTGCAACGGCAACTCTGTCAGCACGAGCGGCTCCAGGTCCATGGGCCGGCAACCCGGCGCTTCGTTGTTCTTGCCGCCGTGACGCTGACCGAAGCGCCGCAGCGTGCCGTCGCTGGTGTCGAGGTTGAGGCTGGCGGCGTCCGCGCGAATCCGCCGGTCCGGATCGTTGAGCATGTCACGCGCCCAGTTGACATCTTCCAGCGTGGTGCGGATCAACCCCTTGCGGGCCCAGATCAGTCGTTTTGCCCACGCCGCCTCGATCTCCTCGCCATCCGCGACCTTGTCGACTCCCAGAATCAAAAACGGCCCCACTTGCTCGCGCGGCAAGGTCGCAAGCTCCAGGATCACGGGCAACGCGGCGGGCGCCTTGGCGTCGTTCATGCTCAGTTCCTCATGGAGTGACACAATTCAATTTTACGGTCGATGCGTGCGACCAGATCCTTCAGCTTGCGGCGCTGAGCGTCCTGGTGCACCAGGGCGAGACACTTGTTCGCGGTCCGCCGCAGATAGAGCAGATCGTCTTGCAGATCGCGGAGGACGTCGCGCACCGCCGGCCAGTTTATCTGGTAGGCAGGCAGGCGGCGCATCTGGTCAGCCACGCGGTTGAGCTGTCCGGCCAGGCGCTCGTACTGCTGCCCGAGATAGCTATTGGCGTTGCCGATCAGGGCGGCGGCGCGCTCCTCCACGCGCAGGTCGTTGGGAAATCGTGCCACGGCCTTGCGAACCTCGCCGAGCAAGCGGTCGATATCGTCGACCGAGCGAATCTCCTTGATGTCGAGTTCATACAGCTCGAATTGCGGATCGTTGGGCCGCAGATCGCGAAGCCGCCGCAACGCCCGCCGGGCCTCATCCGGCTTCTTGAGCTGCGAGTACAGGTGAAAGAGCCGCTCCAGCGTGTCGGCATCGTCGGGACGATGCTGATGGGCGCGCTGCAGGTATGCCAGGGCCTTGCTCCACTTCTCGCGCTTGAAGTAAACGTCGGACAGGCGCACCTGGGCCTCGAAGATCAGCGTCTCCAGGTAGCGTGGCAAGGCTGGCGCGGGCGTGCGCGGATTGATGAGGTTGACGTAATGATTCCAGTGCGCCTCGGCCCTGTCGATCTTGCCGAGCCATTCATACGACAGCGCCAGGTTCTGATGCAGCCAGGCGTCGTTGCCGACCTTGTTGAGGGCCGCCGTGAAGTAGGCGACGGCATGGTCGAAATCCTGCAGCATGCACGCGCAGCAGCCAAGCATGTTGAGCAGGGCCGTGTGCGTGGGCCTGGGCGGGACATTCTCGGCTTCGGGTTCAGTGGCCGCGCGTGCGTGCGGCGCCAGCAGATCGCGCGTCTCCTCCCACTTGCCGCGGTCGATGAGCTGTCGTCCTTCCAGCAGCAGGACCTCGAGATACGCTTCCCGGGAACTGTGACTGCCTGGACGCACGCGAGCCAGTTCACGCAGCAGCGGGAAAGCGACTTCAAACTGCAGTCGCGCGAGCAGTTGCAGCAAGCGTTGCTCCTGACCGGCGTTCAGCGCTCCCAGCAACGCCTCTCTGTCGAGCCGGCCGTTGCCGGACACCTGCGCCTCGGCCTTGCCAGGGGTGAGGCACAGCAGAGCATCCAGCGCCTGCAGGGTCTCGCGATCTGCCGGGCTTTGCGCGAGGACGAGGAGCCGCGCGATGGTCTCGGCCGCCGCATCCAACTGACCACGACACAGCCGGCACAGCAACACGTTGTAGCCCGCCGGGTAGCAGTCGGGCAGCAGTTCCCAGGCCCGGGAGAACTCGCGCTCGGCCGGCTCGAATTCACTCTCGGCGAATGCGAGCAAGCCCAGCTGAAAATGCGTGTGGGAGTCGGGCTCGGCGATCTTGCGCAGCGTCTGCCGTGCCTCGAGATTGCGGCCGAGCTTCTTGTACGCCAGCCCCAGCATGAACACGACCTGGCGGTCCTGGCAACCGGCCTTGATGGCCTGCTCCAGCAAGCGCGCAGCGTCGGCGGCGCTGGACGAGGCCGAGATTCGCGCTGTCATCGTCATGAGACGTCCCCAGCCAAGCGGCACGCGGCAGTTCAGGTGCGCGCGAACAGGTGTTGCTGTCCGGCCCGGGCGAGAGCGAGTATCAGCAGCTGGCCAAGCCGGCGATCGCGCCAGCCCAAGCGGCCCGCCTCGCGGAACTGCTCCGCCGCCGCTTCACATTCGCCCTGATTAAGAGCATCGATACCGGCCAGGAAGACAGCTCCCGCCAGCGCGCTGGACAGGCTCCACTCCTGCCGCTTGCCGGCATCCAGCGCTCGCCACCAGTGCGCCGCGGCGGCGTGATCGGCACGCGCAAAGGCAATTGCGCCGAGCATCGCCCTGGCCTGGGCCGACGACGGGCATTCCGGCCTGTTCGCCGGCGCTTGCAACAACTGGTATGCCGCCTCGCTTTTTCCCATGCGCAGGTTGGCCAGGCCCATCAAAAACGCGCGCTCTTCCTCCCAGGGCATCTTATCGGCGACCGGGCCCTGGGCTGCTGGAGCATCGAGACGCTGGGCCGCCTCGAGTGCGCCTGTGGTGTCGCCCGCGGCCAGACGGCAGACGGCAGCAAGATAGTGATAACGCGGATCGCCCTCATCCGTCTGATTCATGGACGCGGCCTGTTCTGCAAGGCCGGCCTGGTCACCCTGGCGCGCACGCAAGGCGGCGATCAGCCATCGGGACTGGGCATGCTCCGGATGACGTTGCAGAGACTCCTGAAGCAGCGCGATCGCGGCCCGATCGTCGCCACTGCGCGCCGCCAGGCGCGCTCCAAGAAATGCGGCCTCGGCGCGGGCCCCGCCCTCCAGTCGTTCCAGCGCGGCGCGCACATGCCCCAGGCTGCCGGCGGCGTCGCCCTGTTCCTGACATATCACCGCCATCCGCAACAAGGGTACGCCGCTGTCCGGCTGCAATCGCTGCCAGCTCCTGAGCCGTTCCATGGCCTGCGTTTGCTCGCCGAGTCGATAGTGCAACCTTGCCATGAGGTCATGAACGGCGGCATTGCCCGGAGCCAGCTTGAGCAGGATGTCGGCCGTGGCCAGGGCGGCGTCGAGCCGGCCGGCCTGTTCTTGCTGCCGTGAGCGCTCCAGCAACAGTGCTTCGCCATGAGGTGGATAGTCCGGGCCCAGCGCGGCGGGAAACGCGCCTGGGGCTTGCTCGGCCGCTCGTTCCAGAAACGTCAGCTCCACGACGTCGAGATCCCATCCGTGCTGAGCGTAGAATTCGCGCATCTTGTCGCGCTCGGCGAAAGCGCGTGCAAACAGCGAGAGAGCGTAGGGCCCAGTCAGATTGTGCACCTGGGCTGACCGGACATAGAGCCAGGCATACTCGTCGCGAACGACCTCCGGATGCGTCCCCATGAGGAAATGAAAGGCCGCTGCGGCTACCGGGTCCGTCGCGTTCACGGAGGCGAGATGCTCGCAGACGTAGAGCTGGTCGTCGCGCTCCAGCGGCAGTTGCAGCGCGCGGGCCTCGGCGAAGATGGCACTGACCAGGCCGGCCCACTCGACATCGCCCGGGGCCGTGAACTCGTTGACCAGGCGGATGGCCCAGTTGACATTCTGGATCTTGTCTTCGGAGCGGAGCGGTTTGCCCATGGCGCCGCACAGCGCGAGATAGCCGGCCGTGAGGCGGTCATGCGGCTGCTCGCGCTCATGGGCGGCGCGCAGGTGCTTGAAGGCCTGGTCATAATCTCCCAGCCGCGCCAGGGCCAGGCCGAAGCCGCGCAGCACCGGCAGCGACGGCGCGCCTTCCTGCATGAGCCTGTCGTACACCTGACTCGATTCGCGGAACTGTGCAAGCCGATAGTGGCCGTCGCCCAGCGCGATGTTCCCCTGGCGAAGCAGCAGCAGATAATCCGCGCCCCACACCGGGCAGGTAAACGGATGCTTCGAGGCCAGCTTGCGGACATAGGATCGTTGCTCGGGCATGCCTTCCACCCAGGCGCGTCCCGGTTTGCCGGACCATTGCAAGAAGCCGCGCGGGCCGAGCGCCTTCTGCAGCGCTCGCACCGCCAGCGCCGCGTCGCCGCCGGACTGCAGCATCGCCATGCCAAGCTGGTACGCGACAAACGGGCAGCCGCTGTCTATGCGGTTGGCCTCCGACAGAAACCGCAACGCCTCGCGGGCTTGACCGAGGCGCAGGTGAATCGCGCCGAGATAGAGCAGCGGATCGATGAATGACGATGCCGTCTCAGCCCCGGCTGCGCTGCTACGGGCCGAAGCCTGGCCGTTGCTAGCAGCTTGCAGCGAGACAACCGCAGCCTGCGAGTGTCCCTCGCGCAGCTGACACAGCCCCTGCCAGAAAAAGGCCTCGCGGCAACCCGGCTGCAGTTGCTGGGCACGCTGGAGCATGGCGTGAACCGCGCCAACGTCAGCGCCGCGCGACGCGGCGAACAGCGCCCGCGCCTCGGACAGAATGGCCTCGACCACTTCCAGACGCGCGTGCACTTCCTGACGACCGGCCAGTTCGGCTGCTTGCACGGCATGCGGCAGGGCGCCCTCGAAGTCCTTGCGCTCGATGGCGGACTGAACGGCGGCCTGCTGGCATGCTGCCGCCATGTCAGTGACCACGCCGCGCCAGTGAGCGGATAGCCGGCCGGCACGCAACGGCTCGATGAGGTCCAGGGCCGGCTTCCACTGTCCCTGGCCGAGCAATTGCTGCACACGGCGCAGAACGCGGCGGCGCCGCGGTCCCGGACCAAACACGAACCACAGGACAAGCAGCGCCAAGGCCAGGGTCAGGAATAGCAGGAACTCGGGCATGGGATGTCGGCACCTTACCTGCAAGCTGCCAGCTTGCAGGCCTGGTTTCCGCGCGCGGCGCAAGCCACGCAATGCCATTGCCGGCAGCGACAAGCTGGCAGCTTGCCGTGGCGGCATCGTCGACACAGGCAGCGTGTTCGCTATGCGAGGGGCTGCGCTGCAGCCGCCGGAGACGCGACGGTTGACGTGGGCGGCAAGGGGTCAGCCGTGATGATCTGCACGCCGTGTCGCGTGATGGCCAGTGTGTGCTCGACGTGCGCCGACGGCATATTGTCGCGCGTCACCACCGTCCAGTGATCCGACAGCGTCCGCACGTCTCCCTTGCCCATGTTGACCATCGGCTCGACAGCGAGCACCAATCCTTCTTCAAGGCGGAAATCCTGCTTCTTCATCTCGCGGCTGACAAAGTTCGGCACCTGCGGATTCTCATGCATGATGCGGCCGATGCCGTGCCCCACGTACTGTTCAACGACACTGAAGCCGGAGGAAACGACATGCCGTTGCATCGCCAGCGCGACCTCCGACCACCAGCGCCGCCGACCCATTTCCGTGATGGCGATCTGCAGCACCTGCTTGCAGATCTCGACCAGCCGGCGGCGCTCGGGACGGACCTCGCCAACCATGATCGTGTCGGCGGAATCCGCACACCAGCCGTTGAGCTTGCATGCCGTGTCGATCTTCACCAGGTCACCCTCGCGCAGCTCGCGCTGGCCGGGAATCCCGTGCACGACCTGCTCGTTGACCGAGATGCAGGTACAGGCGGGGAAAGGGATCTTGGGCCCCGGATATCCCTTGAACAACGGTGTGGCCCCGTAGTGGCGATAGATCGCCTCCACAGCCTGGTCGATCTCGATGGTGCGCACGCCCGGCCGAGCCATTTCCCGGCACTTGCGCATGGCCTCGGCCACAATCTTGCCTGACTCACGCATGAGCGCCAGCTCGCGCGGCGATTTCAATTCCGGCCCGGATTGAAAAATCGAACGTAACAAGTCAGTTTCTCCATGTGGTCCCGGTCACTGGCGGCTGGTTGCCACGCTTGGCTGGTTGCCACTCTTGCGCGCAGGCAACGCAACGCGGGCAACGCCAGCTGACGGACAACATCATTCTACAAGACATTCTCGATGCGCGAGAACACCGTTTCGATGGCGCCGCTGCCATCGACCTCGCGGACCAGGTTCTGCCTGCGATAATGGTCCAGAAGATCGGCGGTGTTCCTGTGGTAGACGGCCAGGCGCCTGCGGACGGTGGCTTCCATGTCGTCCTCGCGCTGTACAAGAGCGGCGCCGCATTCGTCGCAGCGGTCGGCGATCCTTGGCGGCTTGTGGCGGATGTGGTAGGTGGCCTGGCACTTTGGACAATAGCGGCGGCCACTCAGGCGCTGCACGATTTCTTCGTCGTCAACGCTGATGAGCAAGACCGCGGTCAGATCGAGGTATTGCTGGCGAAGAACTTGCTCGAAGGCCGCCACCTGGGCCAGCGTGCGCGGATAGCCATCCATCACGAAACGCTCGGGGCGGTCGTCGCGGCGAAAGCGCTCGGCAATCATTTCGTTGACGAGGTCGTCGGGCACGAGACCGCCCTGCGCGACCAGCGGCCGGGCCAGCCGGCCCGCGGGAGTGTCAAGCTTGACGGCTTCGCGCAGCAGATCGCCGGTGGCGATGTGGCAGAGGTTGAACTTCTTCCTGAGAAGCTTGGCTTGCGTCCCCTTGCCGCCACCCGGCGGGCCGATGAGAATCAAACGCATGGCGGGACCCATCTGCAAGCACCGCTAGTCTTCCGTCAGGCCTGGGTAGTTGCGCATTACCAGGTGGCTGTTGATCTTCTGTACGAGGTCGAGGGCCACGCTGATGACGATGAGCAGGCCCGTGCCGCCGTAAAAGCTGGCAACGGTATAGTTAACTTCCAGGGCGGCAGAGACAAGGCTGGGAATGATGGCCACTGCCGCCAGAAACGCGGCCCCCACATAGGTGATCCGCGTGATGACGCGTTCGAGGTAGTCGGCCGTTCGTTTGCCGGGACGGTAGCCTGGAATGAAACTCCCATAGTCCTTCAGATTATTGGCCATGTCCTTCGGATTGAAGGTGATGGCCGTCCAAAAATAGCAGAAGAAGTAAATGAGCAGGATGTAGAAAATATTGTACAGATATCCCTGGCGCTCGAAGGCGGCGGTCAGGCTGTAGGCCCAGTTCCAGTTGAAGGTCTGCGACAGCCACTTGAAGACGAACACCGGGATGAGCAGCAAGCTGCTGGCGAAGATGATGGGCATGACGCCGGCCTGGTTGACGCGGAGAGGCAGGAACTGGCGGGTGCCGCCGTAGACGCGGCGCCCGCGTACATGCTTGGCCGACTGCGTGGGAATGCGGCGCTGCCCCTTGGTGATGGCGATGACCGCAACGACCACCAGGATGAACATGCATACCAGGACGAGGATCTTTTCCAGGCCGATATCACCGGCCGTGCCGCCGCCGCCCAGCATGAAGATCGAGGCCCGCAACTGGCCACGCTCGAACAGCAAGCTATGCGTGGCGTCCGGGATGCGGGAGATGATGCCGGCCATGATGATCAAGCTGATGCCGTTGCCGATGCCATACTCGTCGATCTGCTCGCCGATCCACATCAGAAAAATCGTGCCTGCCGACATCGTGACGATGGAAACCGTGAGGTACATCCAGGTGTCATAGCCCTCCAGAGCAAGGTCCATTCCTCCTGCCCCGCGCTTGGCGATGTAGGTCACCCAGAACCAGGCCTGGATGACGCAGATGACCACGGTGGCATAGCGCGTGTATTCATTGATCTTCTTGCGGCCGCTCTCGCCCTCCTTCTGCAGTTTTTCCAGGGGCGGGTAGACGCTGGCGAGGAGCTGGAAAATGATGGACGCCGAGATATAGGGCATGATGCCCAGCCCGAAGATCGTGCTCTGGCTGAGGCTGCCGCCGGAAAACATCGAGATGAGACCGAGAATGCCTTCGTCCGAGCCGCGCATCGCCCTGGCCATCTTGCCCTGATCGATCATGGGCAAGGGCACGTGAAAGCCGATCCGGTAGATCGCCAGGAACAGAATGGTGATGATGATCTTCTGGCGCAGTTCCTTGATCCGGAATATCGTTAGGAATCGGGACTGGGAGATGCCCCGGAAGGCACCTTTGACCATCGAAGCAGTTGCCATGTTTCTTCCTTTCCGACGACCGAAATCAGGGGACTGATTCCCTTGTCCCCTGGGCAAGCCTAAAAGGACGGCGGGAAAAAGGCAAGAGAACTTGCCCTGCTTGCCTGCCTTATCTTGTGTTCACTTTCGCTCTCACGCGGCGCCGCGAGCGCGAAACGTGAACAGCTCTAGCCTTCCTTCGCCGGGCGCGGTTTCATCTTGTTCTTCTTCGGCTTCTTCGGGGGCGGGATGACTTCCATCGCTCCGCCCTTGGCGGTGATCTTCGCGGCCGCGGACTTGGAAAAGTGATGGGCCTTCACCGTCAGCTTCTTGCCGAGTTCGCCGTCACCCAGGACGCGGACGCCGGCGGCTTCGCCGCGGACGATGCCGGCGGCCTTGAGCGCGGCCTCATCCACGATCGCGCCATCTTCGAAGCACTGGTCGAGATCGCCGACGTTGACGATATGAAAGCGCTTTTCCCAGGTGGCGTTGCTGAAGCCGCGCTTGGGAATGCGGCGGAACAACGGCATCTGGCCGCCTTCGTGCAGCATGCGCGGCTTCTTGGCGCCGGCGCTGGCCCACTGCCCCTTGTGGCCGCGCGTTGACGTCTTGCCCATGCCGCTGCCGACGCCGCGGCCGACACGCTTCTTGCGCTGGCGGCGGTTGATGCCTTGATGGATGGTACTCAGGTCCATGACTTGTTTCCTAGTTGGGAGGGCGAGGCTCCCGCCGAGCCGCAAACCCTCGTTGCCTACAAGGTCACGCCGCGCAGCTGGGCAACGTCCTCGCGCGTGCGCAGCAGCAGCAGTCCCTGGATGGTGGCCTTCACGAGGTTCAGCGGGTTGGTACTGCCGTGTGTCTTGGTCAAGATGTTGTGGATACCGCAGGCTTCGAGCACGTCGCGCACGCCTGGGCCGGCCTTGACGCCCGTGCCCGGACCGGCAGGAACGAGGATGACGCGGCTGCCGCCAAACTTGCCGATGACACGATGCGGAATCGTCTCGCCGCGAAGCTGCACCTTCTTCTGGCGTTTCAGCGATTCCTGAGCATCCTTGGTGGCCTTCTCGACGGCAGGAGGCACCTCGTTGGCCTTGCCGTAACCGCAGGCAACGCGGCCGCGGCGATCCCCCACGACCACCAGCGCGTTGAAGCTGAAGCGACGACCCCCCTTGACCACCGCCGCGCAGCGACGGATCTTCACCACCCGCTCCTCCATGCCGTCCTGTCGAATCTCACGATCGCGTGCCATTGCGTGTTTTCCTCGATCTAGAATTTCAGGCCGCCGGCGCGGGCAGCGTCGGCGAGAGCCTTGATGCGGCCATGGTAGCGGTAGTGCCCGCGGTCGAAGGCCGCCAGGCTGATGCCCTTCTCCTTGGCAAGGTCAGCGATCTTCTTGCCAACGGCGGTCGCAGCCTTGATGTTGCCTCCATAGGCCATGCCCACATCCTTTTGCTTGCTGCTGGCTGCCGCCAGGGTGACGCCCTTGAGATCGTCGATCAACTGAGCATAGATGTGCTTGGAGCTGCGGAAGACGCTGAGCCGCGGTCGCTCCGCCGTCCCCTGGATGCTCTTGCGCACGTGCCGGCGACGACGAAGTTGCCGGCGATGATTGATCTTGTGCTGGTCCATGAAACTGAGTCCCTGCATTCCGGGTGCCATGCCCACGGCCTTGCGTGGGCATGAGTCGCAGACATGGCCACGCTAAGCCTTGGCCATGGCACCCCACATCGTCTTGTCTCTATGCGCCTCTTATGCGATTCTTATGCGTCTCTATGCGCCGCTGGCGAAGGACTTGCCTTCCTTGCGGCGAACCTGCTCGTTGTCATAACGGATGCCCTTGCCTTTGTAGGGCTCCGGCTTGCGAACCTTGCGAACCTCGGCGGCGTACTGCCCCACCTTCTGCTTGTCTGCCCCCTTGATGACGATTGTCGTCGGATCGGGCAGTTCGACGGTCACGCCTTCCGGCGGCGGCATCTCGACCAGGTTGGCGTAGCCCACCACCAGCACGAGCGTCTTCTTATCCATGCGTGCCTGGTAGCCGATGCCCTCGATCTTGAGCTTCTTCTCGAAGCCCTTGCTGACCCCCTCGACCATGTTGGCGATGAGGCTGCGCGTCAAGCCATGCAGGGAGCGGTTTTGCCGCTCGTCATCCGGGCGCGTGACCTGGATGGTCTGGGACTTGTCGTCATGCACGACGGTCATGGCAGGGTGCGGAGCCAGTTCCAGCTTGCCCTTGGGACCCTCGACCTTGACCGTGCCCGGAGCCACCTGGACTTTCACGCCCTTGGGGAGGGGGATGGGTTGCTTGCCGATGCGGGACATGACACGCTCCAAAATAATGATGCACGGTGAATGTCACCATCACCAAACGTTGCACAGGACCTCGCCGCCCAGCTTCTGAGCGCGGGCCTGGCGATCGCTCATGACGCCGCGGCTCGTGCTCAACACCGAGATGCCCAGGCCGTCAAGCACGGGGCGAAGCTGGGTATGCCGGCGGTACAGCCGCCTGCCGGGTCGGCTGGCACGCTCGATGTGCCGGATCACCTTCTCCCCCTCGGGCCCATATTTCAGGTAGATGCGCAGGACCTTCTTCGGCTCCTTGGAGTCGGGATCCTGACGAAAGACCTTACCGGAACCTTCGACAACATAATGTCCGACCTGGAAGTCGATGATGAAGCCCTCGTCCTTGAGCACCTGGGCGATGTAGGCCTTGATGCGCGTGCCTGGCATCTCGACAGCCGGCGCTTCAATCCGGTTGGCGTTGCGAATGCGCGTCAGCATGTCAGCGACAGAGTCGGTCATCATGGCTCGATCAGGCTCCTCTGCGAGAAACTACCAGCTCGCTTTTCTCACGCCGGGGATGAGGCCGTTGCTGGCCAGGTTTCGGAAGCAAATGCGGCAGATGCCGAACTTACGATAGACGGCCCGCGCCCGGCCGCACATCCGGCAACGAAGACGGATGCGGATCATGTCCCTGGGCCGCAGCTTCGACTTGGACGGATCGCGCCGCCGCGCCTCAAGCGCGGCGAGTTGCCGCTTGTGCTCAACCATCTTCGCTTCGGTCGACATGGGTCCTCGTATTCTCGAGTGTCATGGCCACGGCTGGCGTGGCCATCGGGTGGATGATCCAGGCCCATACACGCCCCTGGGCATGGCTCAACATCTCATCAGGCCTCGCGGAAGGGCATGCCGAAGGCCCGCAACAGCTCACGCGATTCGTCGTCGCTGTACGAACTCATCACGAAGGTCACGTCCATGCCCTGGGTAAAGCTCACCTTGTCCGGATCGATCTCGGGGAACACCAGCTGCTCGGCCAGGCCGAGACTGTAGTTGCCGTTGCCGTCAAAGCTCTTCGGATTGACGCCGCGGAAGTCGCGGATACGAGGCAAGGCAACGCTGATGAGCCGGTCGAGGAACTCGTACATGCGCCGGCCACGCAATGTCACCTTGCAGCCAATCTCGTTGCCCTCGCGCAGGCGGAAGCCGCTGATGGCATGCTTCGCCTTGGTCACCAGGGACTTCTGTCCGGTGATCTGCGTCAGCATCTCGGCGGCCTGCTCCATCTTGTTCTTGTCCTGCAGCGTCTTGCCCACGCCCATGTTGACGACGATCTTCTGCAACCGCGGCAAGCTGTGCCGGTTCTTCCGGCCCAGCTTCTCCGCCAGCTGCGTGACGATTTCCTTCTGATAGCGCTCTTGCAACCGAGCCATGACTCTTCACCTTACGGACAGCTTACTGACCTCTTATCGCAATGATGAACGCAGAATGGTGAACGAAAGAGATCCGTGCGGCTCTCATCTTTTTCCGTTCATCACTCATCATTCATCTAAACCACTTCCGACGCGAGACTGACGATCTTCATGAAGCCGCGTTCGCGGAGTTCGCGGGCGACGGCGCCGAAGATGCGCGTGCCGCGCGGCTCGTTGTCTTCCTTGTTCAGCAACACCAGTGCGTTGCGGTCAAACTTGACATAGCTGCCGTCGTCGCGGCGCGTCGATTTCTTCAAGCGGACGATCACGCCCTTGACCACCTCGCCCGGCTTGACATCGCCTCCAGGAATCGCCTTCTTGACGCTGGCGACGATCACATCCCCCAGCCCGGCGTACCGGCGGCGGCTTCCTCCCAGGACCTTGATGCACATGCATTCCTTGGCCCCGGTGTTGTCCGCCACGTCCAAATAGGTATACATCTGAATCATCTTGGATCAATCCTTCTCGCCAACGCTGAACGCAGAAGGATGAATGATGAACGGCACACAAGAACGGCCGTCTTCCGTTCATCACTCATCATTCATCATTTACGCCATGCCAAGCTCTTCCGGGGCCGCCACGCGCGGCGCTTGTTCTGGGGCTTTGGTGACAATGCGCAGCAACCGCCAGTTCTTGGTCTTCGACAGCGGCCGGGTCTCCATGATCTCCACCAGGTCGCCCATCTTTGATTCGTTCTGCTCGTCATGCACATGGCAGACGGTGCGGCGGCGAATGAACTTGCCGTAGCGCGCGTGCTTGACCAGGCGCGGCAGCTCGACGCGGCGCGTCTTGTTCATCTTGTCGCTGGTGACGACGCCGACCGCGGTGCGGCGCTTGCCTCGCTCTGGATTGCTCATGCCTTTGTCTCCTTGCCGGCCGCGGACTGACCGGTCCGGATGCCCAGCTCGCGCTCACGCTGGATGGTCTTCAAGCGTGCGATCTCGCGCTTGGCTTTCTTGATCTCGCTCGGCGTCTCCAGCCGCTCCGTCGCGGACTGAAAGCGCAGATGAAACAGGTTCTTCACCAGCTCCGACAGCGACAGCTTGAGCTGCTCATCGGTTAGCTGGCGATACTCGGCAATCTTCACGTTGACCTCGACTCTTGTAGCGGAACTCGCAAAAGTTCCGGCAACCAGGGGCACTTCTGCGGCATAGCGGAATCCTTGCGAATTCCGCCGCGGTCCAGGGCTAGATGTTCGGCCGGCGGCTGACCAGGCGGCAACGGAACGGCATCTTGTAGGCGACGCGAGCCAGGCAATCGCGGGCGGCGGCCTCCGGCATGCCGCCAACCTCGAACAGCACCATGCCCGCCTTCACAACGGCGGCCCAGTACTCCGGCTCACCCTTGCCCTTACCCATACGCGTCTCGGCGGGAATCGCGGTCACCGACTTGTGCGGGAACACGCGGATGTACAGCCGTCCCTCGCCGCGCAGAAAGTGCGTGGCGGTGACACGGCCGGCCTCGATGGCTTCAGCGCTCAACCAGCCTCCTTCCAGCGACTGCAAACCGAACTCGCCGAAGGACACGAAGTTGCCGCGCGTCGCCTTACCTCTTACCTTTCCCCGCTGACTTTTTCGGAACTTTACTCGCTTGGGCATTAACGGCATCGCTCACCTCCGGATCCAAGTAGTCGCCGTTGTTGATCCACACCTTGATGCCAATGTTCCCCTGGGCGGTATGCGCTTCCGTGAAACCGAACTCGACCTTGGCACGCAGCGTGGACAGCGGAATGCTGCCGGCCATGCAGCTCTCCGTGCGGGCCATCTCCGACCCGCCCAGACGACCCGCCAGCGGATGCGCACGCCCCGGGCGCCCGCTTCCATCGTCTGGTCCATCGTCCGCTTCATGGTTCGCCGGAAGCTGGCCCGCTTCTCGAGCTGCTCGGCGATATCTTCCGCGACCAGCTGCGGATCGACCTCGGGGCGATTCACCTCCATCGTCTTGACCTCGATGACCCGATGCGTCAGATCCTCGAGTTCCTTGGTCAACTCGTCGACGGTTGCCCCCTTCTTGCCGATGATCACGCCGACGCGGGCCGAGTGAATGAACACGGTGACGCGCTCACGCGTGCGCTCGATCTTGATCCGGGCAATTCCGGAACGCTGCGTGCCGCGCTCGCCTTTTTCGAACCGCCCCTTGATGTACTTGCGGATCTTCTGATCCTCGAGCAGCAGATCTGCAAAGTCATGCTTGCCGGCGAACCAGCGGCTCTGCCAGTCGGTCATGATGCCGGTGCGAAAGCCGGTGGGTCGAACCTTTTGCCCCATGGATAATCCTCATGCAAAAAACAAGCACCCGCACGGCGTCCGGGCGGTCCCGTCACCGTCGAGGTCGGCCAGGCCATTGCCGGGCCGGTTACTCTTCCGCCGACTCTTCCAGGTCGGACAAGGTAATGTGGATATGGGCGTAGCGGCGTTTGATGGGGTAGGCGGTGCCGCGGGCGCGCGGCATGATGCGCTTGACGATCGGGCCGCCGTCCACGCGCGATTCCACCACCATCAGGTCGTCCACGTCGCGGGCTCCGCGATGCTCGGCGTTACCCTGGGCGCTCTTGATCACTTGCTCCAACAAGCGGGCGCTCTTGTTGGGATAGAAGCGAAGGATCTCCAGGGCCTCGTCGGCAACCCGGCCGCGCACCAAGGTGGCGAACGGCCTGATCTTGCGGGCCGACATGTCGGCAAAACGGTATGTCGCCTTGAATTCCATGATCCAACCTTGCCTGTCTCAATCCGACTTCATCCACCTCACCAAGTTCCGGGGGCAGGATTTGAACCTGCGACCTCCAGGTTATGAGCCTGGCGAGCTACCACTGCTCCACCCCGGGATATAAGCTACACGCTGCTTGCTACTTGCTTCTTGCTACTCGCTACTTGCCGCCCCCCGGTCCGGGGCCAGCGGCGGCGGCCTTGCTGCGAGCCCCGCTATGGCCGCGGAAGATGCGCGTCGGCGCAAACTCACCAAGCTTGTGGCCAACCATGTCTTCGGTCACGAACAGCTTCATGAAAATCTTGCCGTTGTGAATCTCGAAGGTATGACCGATGAAATCCGGCACCACCGTGCAGTCGCGCGACCACGTGCGGATCGGCGCCCGATGCCCGGTGCGTTGCTGCCGCTCCACCTTGGCCAGCAACCGTTCATCGACATACGGCCCTTTTTTCAGCGATCGACTCATCGTGCCCTCAAAAACCGAGACAGTACATCTTAAGATCAGTTGCAAAATCGGCCAGCGAAATTCGCTACTGCCCGGCATAATGCGGCCCCGGACGGCGGCGGCGAACGATGGCGGAGTTCGATGGCTTGCGCTTCTTGCGCGTCTTGCCCCCCTTGGCAAGCACTCCGGTCGGACTGCACGGATGCCGGCCGCCGGCAGTGCGGCCCTCGCCGCCGCCCATCGGGTGGCTTACCGGGTTCATCGACGTCCCGCGATTGTGCGGGCGGCGACCCTTCCAGCGCTTGCGACCCGCCTTGCCCAGGCTGATGTTCATGTGGTCTGCGTTACCGATGGTGCCGATGGTCGCGCGACATTCCGAGGGGACGCGGCGGACCTCACCCGACGGCAGCGTGATCTGGGCCCACGAGCCTTCGCGGGCAGTCAGCACCGCCGACGTGCCGGCGCTGCGGCAGATCTGTCCGCCACGGCCCGGCTGCATCTCGAGATTGTGGATCGTCATGCCCAGCGGGATCTTCAAGAGCGACATGCAGTTGCCGACCTTGGGCTCCGCCGTGTCGCCGCTCATGATGCGATCGCCGGCCTTCAAGCCCTCGGGGGCCAGAATGTACGTTTTCACGCCGTCCTCGTATTGCAGCAGGGCGATACGCGAGGAGCGGTTGGGGTCGTACTCGATGGAGATGACCGAAGCCCAGACGCTGTCCTTCTGGCGCTTGAAGTCGATGAGCCGATATTGCCGCTTGTGTCCGCCGCCGCGAAAGCGCGTGCAGGTCACGCCCTGGTTGTTGCGGCCGCCTTTCGGCTGGTGCGGAACCAGCAGGCTCTTTTCAGGCTTTTTCTTGCGGTCGGTGATCTCGGTGAAATCGCTGACCGATCCCTGCCGCCTTCCCGGCGTCGTCGGCTTGTACAGTCGAATGCCCATCGTTACCTCGATGAACGATGCACGATGAAAGATGACTGATGATTGGCGAATTGCGTCGTCTGCCACTCATCAGTCATCTTTCAACGTTCATCATTTCTAGAAGAACTCAATCTTGTCCTCGGGATGCAACTTGACGATGGCCTTCTTCCAGTTCGGCAGCTGACCGAAACGGAAGCGGTAGCGTCGCCACTTGCCCTTGCGCTGCTGCGTGCGGACGGCTTGCACGCGGACGTTGAACAACTCCTCGACGGCCGCCTTGATCTGCGGCTTGGTGGCCCACAGGTTCACCTGGAACGAGTAGGCATTGTGATGCTCGTGCGTCGACTGGTGCGTGCCCTTTTCGGTGATCAGCGGAAACAGGACCACCTGGTGCGGCTCGAGCTTCGGGCCGCGTTGCTTGGCTGGTGCTTTTTTCGTGGCAGTCATCATCATTTCTCTTTGCTCGCGTTTCGCGTTCGCAGGGCAGGGCGCTGGTCGAGCGCGAAACGTAAACCGCTACTTGGCCGCGCTCCATTTCGCGCTCTTGCACAGTTCCTCGACGGCAGCGCGGGTTAGGAGGAGCCGTTTGGGCTTCAGCACGCTGTAGGCATTGAACTGCGTGGCCGGCTCGACCTGCACGCCGGCAATGTTCCGCGCCGACATGTAGATGGTTCTCTTCGGGTCGATATCCTTGCCGCCGAGGCCGACCAGGCAGGTCGATCCCTGCAGGTTGAGCGCTTGCAGGATCTGCGCCATCTGCTGCGTCTTGATCTCGGGCAACTTGAGGTCGTCGACGATGACGGCCTCGTGGTCCTGGAACTTGCTCAACAGGGCCATGCGCGTGGCAGCGCGGACGGCCTTCCTGGGCAAGTGGTATTCATAGTCGCGCGGCTTGGGGCCCTTGGCGGTGCCGCCGCCGCGGCGCTTGTTGCTGCGGCGCGGGCCGACACGGGCGTTGCCGGTCCCCTTCTGCCGGAACAGCTTCTTGGTGCTACCGGCCACCTCGCCGCGGCGCTTGGTGCAATGCGTGCCGCGCCGCTGGTTGGCCAGGTACATGAGCACGACCTCGTGCAGCAGCTGGCGGTTGACCTTGCCCCCCAGTTCCGCCGGGTCGATCTCGACGCTGCCAACGGTCTGGCCGGCGGCATTGAGCACGCTGACGCTCAGTGATTTGTTTTCAGACTCGGCCACGGCTGGACTCCCGATGCTCATCACGTCAAGCGTGACGACGACTCTTCATCACTCGCGGCGTGATGTTCACGCGATCGTGACGATTCATTTTCAAGGAAAGCACGAAACCCAAGCCGTGGTCGTCGCGACCCTGGCCTGGGTTCCTGGCGGGGAATTCGCTAAGCGCCGGAAGCCGAGTAGACCCGAATCTTGATGTCCACGCCCGGCGGCAGGCTCAGACCCTTGTTCAGGGCCTCGATGGTCTTGCCCGTCGGCTGCAAGATGTCGATCAGCCGCTTGTGCGTGCGAATCTCGAACTGCTCGCGCGACTTGCGGTCGATGTGCGGGCTGCGCAGCACCGTGTAGCGCTCGATGCGCGTCGGCAGCGGAATCGGCCCATGCACCATCGCCCCGGTCCGCTGGGCCGTGTCCACGATTTCATGCGCCGTCCGGTCCAGGACCTCGTGGTCGTATGCCTCCATACGAATCCTGATGCGCTCGTTCGTGCCCGCCAAGGAAGCCTCCCGCGCTTTTTCCCCAACCAGTTGGAAACCCTAAACTTATTGATGAAGAAAAAAGGTGTCAAGAGGGGATTCGACGCGGCTTGCCGTTTCGCGCCCGCGTTTGCTCAAGCCTGAGAGATGATCCTTTGCCCAAACCAGTATCCGATGTCCACCAAGCGCCGCCCGAAGAGCAGCACTGCCAACAAGGCTAGAACCAGCCACTCTGGCGGACCGAGACTGTCATACACGCTCATGAACCCGATGGCCCAGGCAAATCCAGCGACCGCAAACATCACTACGACAGCGCGCTGCGAACGCGATCTTCTTGCTTTCTGCGGCCCAGGGATTTCTTCAAGCAATGTCGGCTCGGGCATTGGAGCGAGGCTTTCTAGTCGACTTGCAGAACCAATCCACAACAGGCACCCGCACGAAGGACAGGTCGCATCACGCCGCGGCCATGACGGCTCGATACGCCCCTGATCGCCGCAGAAAGGGCAGCGATACTGATCGCCTTCAGGAGTGCGCGAGGATGGAGTCATGCATTCGACCTTTCGACGACCCACATGGCCATTGTCGGAATCCCTCAAGAACGCAGCACCTGTCGCCACCTTCTGGGAACCGCATCCCAGGCTCGTTGATAAGTCTCTTCCAGCGGCACCGGCACATGGGCGCCCGGCTCCAGGAACAGCGGCATGTCGGGCAGCGCATCGCCGACGGCGATGGATTCCACATAGGCGCGCACGGTGGCCGTAGATTCATAGGACACCAGCGTCAACGGTTTGTCATTTGGCGTCGCCGGCTCCACTCCCGTGACTTCTTCCCAGATGACTGAATGGATGCCTTGTGGATCGCGACGACCAGGCGGAAACGGATCGATGATGAGAAGATGGATGCGTTTTTCCAGCAACTCGGCAGTCTTCTCGACGAATGCCCTCAAGCCGTGGCGGCTGGCCTTGTTGCCGGGCGACATGATCTCCAGCATGGCGACGACGCGATCCCCGCTGACGTGACGGATGACGATGCTGCTTTTCTTGCGGCGATAGTACTCCATGTCGGTCTCACCGACCAGTCGGGCCTTGGGACTCGCGAGCAGCAGACCGTTTGATGAATGACTGTTAGCTGGATGTGTCGAGTGCTCGGAGGTCGCGTGGCCATTGCCTTGCAACGTCAGCACGTCTGGGCCGATGCCCCCCGCAATCTGCTCGGCCAGGGCGTAGTATTCATCCGGGAGAAGTCCCGAGTTCAAGGCGCGCTTGCATTCCTCGATCCAGCCATGATGGAAATCATGGAAGATGCCAGCGTCCACCCGCGTCCAGTCGTGCATGGGCATGTCGCCATCTCCACTCTTTGAATGGTATCGGCTCACTCCAGCGCCCGCAACAACCCCTTCGCCTTGTGCCAGGTCTCCTGGTACTCGCGTTCCGGGTCGGAATCGGCGACGATGCCGCCGCCGACGCAGAATTGCAGCCAGCCGCGGCCGGCGACGAACGTGCGGATCAGCAGATTGCTGTCCATGGCGCCGTCGAAGCCGATGTAGCCCAAAGCGCCGCAGTACGGCCCGCGCGCCGTCGGCTCCAGCTCGGCGATGATCTCCATCGCGCGGATCTTGGGAGCGCCCGTGACCGAGCCGCCGGGGAACGCCGCCTTCAGCAGATCCACGGGCCCCAGTCCCGGCCGCAGCGTGCCGCGAACCTCCGAGACCAGGTGATGCACGTACGGATGGCTCTCCAGCCGGCAGACATCGGCGACGCGCACGCTGCCGTACGCGCACACGCGGCCGAGGTCGTTACGCAGCAGATCGACGATCATGACGTTCTCGGCGCGGTCCTTGACGCTGTGGGATAGCTCGTCGCGGAGGACGCGGTCGCGGTCCGGGTTGGCGTCACGCGGGCGGGTTCCCTTGATGGGACACGTCTCCACCTCGCCCTTGTCGCCCTTGTGGACGCGCAGGAATCGCTCCGGCGAAGCGCTGGCGATGACGAAGTCGCCAAGGTCGAAATAGCCGGCGAAGGGCGCTGGATTGAGTCGCCGCAGCCGCTCGTACAACTCCCACGGCGGCATGGTTGCGCGCTGCAGCAGCCGCTGGGCAATGTTCACCTGAAAGCAATCGCCGGCATGGACGTACTCGATGGCACGCCTGACCGTTTCCAGGTACTTCTCTTGCGTGAAGTTGCTGAGGACGCCTGGCAGGCCCGGTAATTCCCACCCCAGCGGCGCCGGCAGCGGCGGCGCGCATTTCGTCGATGCCGGCAAGGTCACGGCTCCCTCCAGGCGCCGCTTGACCTCTTCCAGCCGCTTCCAGGCGCGTCGTTGCCGGCGCCGCGACTCGGCTTCCGGTAGCCCGGTCGAGACGAGCCACGCTCGCCCGGTTTCATGATCGAAGCTGACGACCCAGTCATAGAAGCCCACGGCCATGTCGGGAACAGCGAAGTCATCCAGCGCCGGCCGAGGCAAACGTTCGAGATGATGGCACAGATCGTAGCCGAAAAGACCGGCGGCGCCACCCTGAAACGGCGGCAAGGCAGCGTTGCCAGTGGGAGGGCGAGGCTCCCGCCGAGCCGTCCGGGCATCGGGCCGATCGAGGGTTCGCGGCTCGGCAGGAGCCTCGCCCTCCCGGAGTTCCGCCAGCCTTCTTGCCAGGACGGCGAACGGGTTGGCGCGCGTGACGCCGGTCCGGTCGCACACCGTCGTCCCGCGCGCCTCGATGAAATCAAACGGATCGGCCGTGATGAAGGAGTAGCGACTGGTCCCGGAATGACGGCCGGCGCTGTCGAGGAACAGAAGATGCGGCAAAGCGCAGAGCCGCCGGAAGACGTCCCACGGCTCGGGAGTGGGGAGCAACTCCTCGACTAACGGTGCAAACCGGTCTGTACGACATGGCTGTGAGACAAGCGTGCCCATCATCCAATATTAATACCGGCCCCCGAAGCAATGGGACACCTTCGTTCAGGCACAGGCTCTAACTGCCCGTGAAGATCAGCGTGGTCTTCAGTTTCTTGCGTAGATTCTTGGCCGCTCCGTCGGTGACTTTCGTTTTTTTCAGGTTCAGGATTTTCAACTGACTCAACCCTTCCAGATTCTTCAATCCGGCGTCCGTTACCGCAGTTTTTTCGAGAATCAGGACGTTGAGCGTACTCAGCCCCTTGAGATGGGCAAGGCCCGCGTCGCCGACAGCGGTGTTCGACAGATTCAGGTGCAGCAGTTCGACGAGAGCCTTCAGGCTTGCCAGGCCGGCATCCGGGACCTTGGTGCCTTGCAGTTCCAGCACGGTCACATGCGGCAATCCCTCCAGCGGCGCCAGCATCTCGTCCGTGGCCGGCTTGTTGCCAAGGCGCACGATCGAAACGGGCCGGCCGGGCCTCTTCTGATGGTAGCTCATGCTGCCCTTGAGCTTCTTGACGCTCGAGGCCATCTTGTCTCGGTCTGACTTGTTTTCCTCAGCATGGCCGGTTCCCGTGACATTCAGCCACATTGTGAAGGACAGCGCGAAAACTAGATGACGCATCGCAATCTCCTCGAAGAAAGTTCTATTCAGTCTATCGCTTTTTTCTTCAGGTGCGATGTCTCTGCCGCTGTCAGGAACCCCCAGAACAGCGCTTCGTCCTGCACGTAATTCTTGCCAAGCGTGAGAGCCGTCACCGCCTTGGCCATCTCGTAACCGAGATAAAACGCGTGCGCCGCGTCGATATGGCCCTTGGCTTGCATGCCCGCGAAGAGTTCGAACGGATCGGTTCCCTTCATGTATAGTTGCCGGCTGATGACATGCAGCAGACCGCCCTCGGCAAAGATGCGATAGTTGCGGTCGGCCACCTGCTCCGCCAGTTCTCGTAGAGTTCGCTCGCCGTGCTCGCGCATTTTCGGATCGCGCAGCATCACGAGTTGAGCCGACAATCGCTTGGGCAGCACGCGCTCGGTGACGGCATGAAAGACGAGCCGGCGGGCCAGGTCGAGCTCGCGGACGCAGCTGCGGCACCAGTTGATGACCTCCGTCGTCAGCACGCTGCGAATGCCCAGCTCCTGGCAGAAGCCGAGAAGCATGACGTTGACGCCGGCCGAGTCCACGTCGGTCAGCTCCGTCAGGTTGCCCACGCCCATGAGCATCTCGGCAGCGGGATAACGGCGGCGAACTTCTAAATAGCGACCCAGCGACGCCGCGAAGCCGAAGCCGATCGGCTCGATCACCGGGTCGAGGCGGAACGGCACTCCCGCCTTCTGGAGGAAGTTGACGGTCTCATCGAGTCCGTCGAGGCTGCCGGGCGCATCCGGGACGGCGACGACCTCGCAGCCCCAATCGCGGGCCGCGTCGCGATTGGTGTGGTTGACGCTGAGGACCAGCTCGGCGCCCGCCCCGGCCGCCGCCGCGGCTTCCTGGATGTCGAACGTATCGACGGAGACGCGAAACCCGTCATCGAGCAGCCGGCGAACCGTCTCGCCGATGGCCGTCCAGCGCGCAGCGGGATCGCAGCCGAGATCGATGATGTCGGCGCCGTCGCGGCGCTGCTTGCGGGCACGGGCGAGTAGATCGTCCCAGCTCCAGCGCGGCGCGTGGTTGATCTCCGCGAGGATGGCGATGTCGAAGGCAGCGAGCGCCGGCCGGGATGTGCCGGCGGCGCCAAAGAACTCCGGTAAGTCGCGTAGGTCCTTCGGCCCGCGCTGCACGGGCCGGCCCAGCTTTTCCTCCACGACGGCCAGGTCGCCGTCGCACATGCCGGGGAGCAGCACGCGATCAACGTCGTCGTGCCGTTCCAGATGGCGTGCCACCCAGGGCGTGGTCGTCAGCGCGGCGACCGTGATGGGCAGCACGGCCACGCTGTACGCGAAGCCGGCCGAGGGCGCCAGCTCCGCCAGCGTCCGCCTGAGTGCCGGCTCCGCCAGCTTGCCCGTCACAAAGAGGATGTGCGCCATGCACTCAGAATAGCACATGCACGCGGGTGTTTCGCGCTCGCTGACCCGCACCCGGCGATTCCGCTATCATGTCCTGCGGCGGTCCAGGCAAAGGAGACAATCATGCGCGTGTTTCTGGTGCTCGTCCTCATCGGCATGTGTGGCGCGAGTGCTTACGGCTACTTCGATCTCCGCAACGGCCAGCGGAAACTCGAAGACGCCGAGACCAGCAACGCCAAGGCCCGGCAGACGCTTGGACAAGTTTGCGACGAGTACGCCAGCGCCCCAAAGGTGACGCGGGCGCTCGACAACCTCCAGGGCCAGATCAACAAAGTGCGCGCCGACGTCGGCCAGATCGCCGGCAACTACGCCGTCGCCTCCAAGGTCGATTCGCTGCTGGCCGGCATCGGCAAGGACATCGCGGCGCTGAAGCAGCAGCTTAATGCGCGAACCAACCCCGCCAGCCCGACATACGTGATCGAGATCGGCTTTCAGCGCGAAGGCGAGTCGTTGCTCTTGCTGCGCTACGCCGGCCCGACCATCGAACAGGCCGTCCAGCGGCCAACGTCCACCAGGCCGGGCATGCGTCTCGGTCAAAGCGTGAAGGTCAATCCAGGCGACGCCCGCATCGGCACGGCGGAGTTCAATCACGCCGTCGTCCGCTCCGCGGAGGGGATGCGCACCATCACGCTGGGCCAGGGCAAGGCCCGCCCAGTGGGCATGTTCCGCGCCAATTCCACCAGCTCGGACTGGGACCTGGGCGCCGACGGCCGGCAGGTAATCGTCGCGATGTTGAAATGAACCGCTAGTGCCGTTTCCAGTTCGCAAGTTTCGCGTTTTCTAAGTTCTCATGCAGCTTTGCTTTGGTGACGTTTGTAGGTTTTCCAGCGCTCCATGGATATCTCGTAGTGGCCGTTGCGCCAGCGCAGGTATTCTTCGATGGCTTCTTGCTGTTCGTCGTGACTGCGGT
>Ga0194131_10002287_pt1 | contig 31603 bp, 45 predicted proteins | sample TA2KigO120mmetaG_FD_148631 | JGI IMG/M metagenome (GOLD analysis project Ga0194131, IMG submission 148631) | Freshwater microbial communities from Lake Tanganyika, Tanzania - TA2015053 Kigoma Offshore 120m | ecosystem: Environmental > Aquatic > Freshwater > Lake | place: Tanzania: Lake...
GCGCGCCCGACTACCTATTTGAAAGTAATACCCGTGAGAAGCTACGCGTCAACGAGGCGGTGCCGTCAAGGCACCGCCTCTTTTCATTTGTGAATTTGTGCAGTCAATTATAACTCTGGAGTGACAACATGATCTTCCAAGTCGCAATCCGTGACCACTACGCGGGCGGCACTGCCCGTATCGTGCCCAACACTGCCAAGCTTCGTGAGGCGGGATGGGTCGTCGTGCAGGATGACGGCACGTTCGCGATCAAGCTGTTCAACGTGAAGGACTACGCCCAAGCAGGACTCAAGTTCGCTGACCTGTTGCGGCGCACCGCCGAGGCGCGTGCCGCCAACGAGTTCAAGGCGGTGACGGGCTGGGACGTGCACACGTTCGCTCCGTGCAAGTGCTGCGGCCATGCCTTCTCGGAGCCGACCATCTGCGAGTAATCACCCCGGAGTGACAATTCACTCCCAACATAGGAGACTACCACCATGCCCATGACCACGCGCAATATCGTGGACTTGTACAAGCGGCACCTGCTGGACTACAACGCGGCTATCGTCGCGTTGATGCAGCACCAGCACATGTCCTACAACAACGCCGTGAAGGTGCTGGCGTAGTAATCAACGCAGAGTGATAATACAACACAAGGATAACTGCCATGCTCACGTTCGCGCTCGTGGTACTGCTACTCTACCCCGATGGGCGCACGGTGCCGCTCGTTGTTGGCGACGGGTTGTCGTCGGCGCAATGCACTGACGTGAAGGCGCGTGCTGTCACGCAACTCACTAGCACACTGTCAGTCGCCACCATGCTGTCGGCTGATTGCGTGCCAAACCGTGAGGTCTAGATGATCCGCTGCATCGTGAAGGGCACCATATCCGACGCCGAGGTGGCATGTGCCGACCACGGCATCGTGCCGCACAACGTCTACACGTTGAACTCCCGCGAGTGCATCGTCCACGTCGAGGACTACCATCGTGCCACTCTGACTAAGTGGTTCTGTGAGGACAACGGTCCCGCGCCATACCCTGTCGGAACTTTGCTCTGGCATGGGTAGGTGCGCTCTCATGCTCCAGAGTGAGGCGTATTATCACTCTGGAGTTATAATCCGTGAGTAGGCGATAGCCTCTCACGGAGTGTTATTCGTTAGGGCATTGCCCCCGCCATGCATCCCGCATGGCTGTATCGTGGAGAACTACCATGGCTAATCTCAAGGTCGCCCCTGCCCCAGCTCCCGCTCGCACCGCCACCATGCTGTGCAGGCTCAAAAAGGTGACGAAGGGCGCGTACCAGTTCGAGGAAGTGGACGAGAACGGCGAGCCGACGACCGTGCTCAGCGGCGGCATCTATCTGCGGAAGGGTGCCGTCAAGAACATGGCCGAGGGCGACACCATCACCGTGACCGTCACGTACTAACACAACGGGGGCAGGGCAACCTGCCCCTAATTATCAACGCGGAGTGATAACACATGCACATCATCGTCAGTGGAAGCATTTTCAGCGGCATCAAGGTCATCGGTCCCTTTGAGCGTGCCTACCAAGCCACGGAGTACGCACAGATGAACGTGGCCAAGCCGTGGGAAGTGGCAACCATGGAGCCGCCGTACTGGTACGTCGCCGTCTACTTGGAGGACCGTGCCTACGGTGGACCCGAGGAAGGTGGCTGGTACTACGACACGGGCGAGTTGCAGGAGTTCATTGATCCGCAGGGCGACAAGGTGTACAATGCCATGTTCAACCACCGCCCCGACGCGGAGTATTTCGCTGCCAGACTGCGTGATCTTCCTGAGTTCACCAATGAGGGGCGGCCCAACATTGGCAGCGTCAACTCCATCGGGCAGTACCGTATCGTCGTGAACGAGACGCCGATGCAGAACTACCCCGAGCACAAGCCCCACTACGAGTAATCACCCCGGAGTGATAATCCCATGGCAAAGTTTCTGGCCGGAGATAGAAAGGAGTAGCCATGTCTACACTCGTGCAACAGCGGGACGACTTGAAGCGTCGTCTGTTCAACGCCGAGACTGAACTGCGTGAACTTCGCGAGTACCTGCGGAGTGACAAGTTCGAGTGGCCCAACAACGACTACGTTTACGTGCGCACGGACATCCTGCCCAAGATCGAGGCCGTGCTGAACGCCCTCGTGTTTCCCGAATAATAACTCTGGAGTGACAATCCCATGAGCACCGAACTCAAACTCCAACTCAAGCACATCATCGAGCACGAGAAGGGGCATATGGTGGAAGACTTGAAGGCGCTGGCTGCTGCCCAAGTCGGCACGTTTGACTACATGGTGGTACGTTCCAACATGCTTGCTGCCGAGGCCCGCGTCAAGTATTTCAGTGAGCAATTGAGGCTTCTCACTGGCACCGACGAAATGGTGATAATAGCTGCTGCCTTGGGCAAGCTGCCGGTTGAGGATGCCTTCTCTGTCCTGAGAATTATGGTGCGCCATGATCCACGCCTCGTACTCGATCCATCAGTGCGGCTGTGGTGCAAGCAGAACGCCAAGGCGATTATTGATCTCACTCGGGAGTGATAAATGAGAACGTGGATGCGTGACACTGCGTGGTACACCCATCGCAAGGACGAGGCGGTGCGTGCTGCGCTTACACTGACTGCCCTGCATGGCGACACCTGCATGTTTGAGGCAGTGCCGGGGCTTACCGAGGGCGCGTGGAGAGTGATCGCAAGGCTACGCCCCGGCAGCCCGCGCATCACAGTGGGCATGTTCTCCATAAGAACAGGAGAGTGGGTCGAAAACACCGACCTACCGAGTAATTGGGGGGCACTCACTCGGGAGTGATAAATGAAAAACCCTTGGGCCACGTGGCACACTCATCGTAAGGACGAGGCAGTGCGCGCTGCGCTTACGCTGACTGCCCTGTATGGAGACTTGCACACGTTCGAGGTAGTGCCTCACAAATACGAGGTACTGCCCGTGGTCCTAAGCCCGTGGGCGTGGGCTGTCTACGACGAGGCAGGTCGCCGGGCAGCTAGGTTCGACGTGGACACGGGTGAGTGGGACGAGAGAGTATTCACTCGGGAGAAGGTCGTCGCTGTAGGTTTCGGCCCATTGCTGTGAGCATGGCTACCAGCCGAACATGTACTGGCGGGTAATTATACAAGGCACCGACTATTGGATAAGCTTCAATGGTGATGGCACGTGGGACGAAAACGTGCATATAAACCCTTTTAACGCGAACTGGAATGAGTGATCATGCCGTGGTCAACCCCCCGCAAGGACGAGGCAGTGCTGGCTGCCCTCACACTCACTGCTATGCACGGGGACACGCACACGTTTGAACTACAGCCTTCTGCTGTGCAGCCTAATTACTGGCGAGTTATTAGCATGGAGCGTGCTTTCCCGTATAACAGGACATGGGCTGCGTTCTTCGATAATGATGGTGTGTGGAATTATTCACCTGATTGGAACCTTGATGCGGCAGGTGTACCTCACTCTATAACTCCGGAGTGATAATTCATGGCGTGGACAACCCATCGCAAGGACGAGGCAGGGGCGCGCGGCGGGCGCGCGCCCTCACCGGGCGATCCTGCCCAACAAGGGGAAAGGAATCCAAAATGGCAAAGAGCACCGACAAGTGGATTATCTGCGTCGCCTGTGACGGCGAGGGAACATGCGTCAACCCCAACATCGATAGTAACGGCCTGACCGCCGAGGATTTCGCCGAGGATCCCGACTTCGCCGAGGAGTATCTGAGCGGCACCTACGACGTGACGTGCGCGGCCTGCGGGGGACGCGGCTCGATCCGCCGCAGCCACCTCAACACCCTGCGCCAGCACGCCGAGGAACGTCGCCTCGCCGCGCGTGAGGATGGCGATTGGGAATCGTTCTTGGCGGCGGGAGACTACCGCTACGGCTAGGACCATCCGGCAGGGCGGCAGGAACATATCACTGCCGGAGTGATTGTTCCGGTGGTGCTCACCAGCACTGCTGGTCTGTTGCTCGGTTTCTTCACCCGATGGTTGTTGCGTAAGTAGTTGCACAATCTTCGCCAAAGTGGTATACTCCGGGGCAGTACCACTGGTGGAGTATGCAAATGATCATCGTTCGTGACTGCCTTGTGTGCGGCACTACATTCAGGACACGGGCTGCCACCCACAAGGTGTGCTCGCAGGCGTGCCGTAAGCTGATCTACAGGCACCGTGCCTTCGATGTTCCACTTCTCACCCCGGAGTTAGAAGATGCCTCTCTTCAGAGCGACGTTCGACCGATCACTGTGCGAGTGCGAAGCACAGACCGCTGCCGCAGCGCGGAGGAAGGCAGCGAAGATACTTGGGGTGCCCCGGTGGTACAGGTCGGAGATACGGGTGTCTCCAGTGGACCGGCCACTGAGACGGCAGCCCGTGACCATGCATCGGCGTCCGACGCCATCGGAGCCGCCTAAAGGTCCAGTCAAGTAGTCTGCCCTTTGGTCCCTTCCTCCCCCCAAAGGGTAGCGGGGGTGGGCCGCAAGAGCCGCGACCCCCAACTACCAATAATAACTACGGAGAGCACCATGACCGTGCCGAAATTTGTCGTCGTCCAGTTGAGTGATAAGCAATGGATCGTTGCCAAGCTGGGCCTTAGTAACAATAACTACCAGAAGCTTGCTATGACAACGAGCCAGAGCAGCGCGGAGCGCATCTGCAAAGCCCTGAGCAAAAGCGAATAATAACTCTGGAGTGATAACCCATGATCATTGACGTGGCGCTGGCCAACGCCAGCAAATACTCACAATGGGTGCATCCCAAGGTGCTCAAGCGTGTAACTGCCGCTGCCTATCAGGCCAAGCGATTGAAGATCGACGCCGAGAGTTCGGCGCTGCTGGGAAGGTTCATGGACCAGTGCCTTGACCTGATCATCGACAATCGCCAGTTCGCCATGCCGCTCTACGATGTGATGTACGTGGAGTTTGACACTCAGGCCATGTATAGCGAGAACGGTTTGACAGGGTTCGCAACAGGGCCGATCAAGCTGAAGGACAAGGACGCCGACACGGCTGTGGGGTTCCTGTTCGATCATCGCACCGTCTACACGGTAGCCATGGGGGACACGGTGCCGGGCGTCATCATGCCGGTGTTCAACTACATCAACCCGCGAGGCAGCTTCGAGCTTCCCGGCTACGGGGTGGAACTGCCTGCGTATGACTTCAACGATACCGGCGTGCAGTTCACAAATGGCATTTCCCATGCTGTTGCCACTTTGGGGATAGCCTTCGGCAGCACTCTCTCCAATCCGAAACTGTGCGACACGGACGGTAACTGGCTGCCGAATATCCAGACATTGCACAAGGAAATAGTATACTACTACGGCGGCAGTGTGCCAGCCAAGAGCCTGTCTATGGAGGCGCACAAGAAAACGCTCACTGAAATCGTCGGGGATGTGCGCAACATGTACGCCATCCTGCTGTGGCTCAACTCCCTGCCCCATACCATCAAGTATTCCAACATGCCAGCCGGGCACCGTCTGATCAGGGGCAAGCGCGTTGCCATGTCTGCCCACAACGTGGTGACCATCCACATGAAGGGGACTGTGCAGGTTCGTAACCTGTGGCAGCGCCACATCAAGCACCGTGACAGCCCACGTCGGCACGATGTCAGGGGGTTCTGGAGACACCGTGGCGGCGTTGCGCAGGGCTGCGGCCACGTGTGGCCCGCCACGCCGGACAAGCACCACAAGTTCGTCTGTGCCAAGTGCAGCCGGGAACGGTGGTGGGTCAATGCCCATCAGCGTGGGGACGAGAGCAAGGGGTTTGTTAGCAAAGAGTACCGCGCGGAGATTTAGTAACTCTGGAGTGATAAATGAAAACGCAGATGATCTTCCTCGCAATGCTGCTGGTGCTGGTGTTCAGTATCCAGTCACGCAGCGAAGTGTACAGCGCCATCAGCAAGGAGCACAAGGAATACTGCGAGGGCTTTGCCCGGCATGAAGCCGGTATGGACAACATAGGGGAGTTGGCGAACGCGTTCATGGAGTGTATATCCGTGCTGCCTGCCAGACTTCCCTACTCAACGGAGCCGCAGGGCACCGTGCCTGCTGGAGTGGACCCGAATGAAGAAACATGGCGTGCAGAATGCCGAGCCGAGTACCGTTCATGGGACGAAGCCACGGGCACGGTTGTCCGGCGTGGAAGCAGCGAGAGGGTTCGCTGCCCCTGTGGATCAGAGGTTACGTGTGTTCAACAGTAACCAGCCGGATATCCGGCTGGCTGCTAGGTCATGGGCCTGCCGTATGACATACGAGCAGGCAGTGGAACTGGCGTTCGTGTGCGGTGCCGTCGAGCAGGACCAGTCGGTGACGTTCGAGATATTGCAAGACACACGTATGGCAGGGAAGCCGAAGAACCACATTGTCGTGCGCAAGCAGTTCAACAAGTTCACGCACTATGTCCAACCGATGTGGAACCAGAGCGAGCTTATCGAATGGCAACGAAAAATAAACTCGGAGTGACTTGGACTTTAGCCGATTTGTGGGAGGCGGAACTTAACTTCAAGTTCCCCATGTTTTACACCAATGTTCAACGGCTTGACGATGGTCATATGTTCATTCAGGTGTACTACAATCTTGAACTGCTTATTACCATGACCGAGCCAGCATATTCAGAACCACCCGAAAGTATCATCGCCAAATTTTGTCTGATTGTCCCGGAATAATAAACGCGGAGTGATAACACCATGAGGATGTACGAACTGACCTACAGACTGAGCGACGGTGCCGAGGGGCATTACGAAATGGCAGCCAAGGATCGTAGCGAGGCCATCAGGTTCATCAAGCACCTGTGGCGTGGACGGAAGCCCAAGGTGCTGTCTGCCAAGCTGAAGAAGGACGAGACGCCCACGCCCGAAGCTGTCGCCGTGCTTGACGTGGAGGAAAGCATCGTCCAGATGCGCGAGAAGGCGCTGCGTCAGGTCGAGGCTGCCCCCTACAGCGGCAGTGCCATCGGCAGGTATCTCAAGCTTGTGCTGGCCACCGATCTGACCAGCAACGACGTGCACAACGCCGTAGTCAGGATCGTGCGGCTCGTTGACAATCACAACGAGAAACAAATTCAGAACAAGGCTCTCTAACTCCGGAGTGATAATCCATGACAGTGACAATGCAATGGCAACTGGTGGGCGATGGCAGCGTGGTGATGCTGACCTTGCCCGGCGAGACGGTGACCACGACTGTGGCGATCTCCGCCAAGGACTTCGTTGAGGCGGTGGAGAAGCTGGTCCAGCAGGCCAAGCCCCATCCATTCTCCTACATCCGCCGCCTGCGGGTGGAGAGTGATCGGTGACCAGAATGCACTTCCTATTCATTGCCGACATCATCAGGACGCTTGATGTGGGGCAGGAGGAACGCAACAAGGTTGCCATCGCCTTCGCGCGTGCCCTGCGGAATACAAACACGCAATTCGACAAGGCACGCTTCATCAAAGCGTGCGGTGCCGACGACAAGTGTCTGCTGGTGCTGTGATGAGCGATAGCGTCTACCGCATGATGCTGACCAACGAGATACCCAAGTTCGGCAGTGGCTGGCGGTTCATCCACGTCGTCCAGATCGGTCACAAGTGGGTGGTCGTTACGTGTAACCACAAACGTGCCAAGATCACGGTCGAGAAGTGGACCGAAATGCTGGGGCGGCACATTGTCTTTCAACGCCGGATGCAGAAAGGAGGTTGATAAATCTCTCAACCTATGCTACACTACGCCTACCCTGAAAACTAACTCGGGAGTGATAATTCGTGAGTGATGACGACTTCGCCATGTGCCCCCGTGACGGGTATCCGAGGTTGTTCCGGTTCAACCTCGTTGACGACAAGATCGTCTCAATACTCGACCCGGAGACTAACCTTCTCCGGATCAACCGCTACTTCTACGACCGGCTCCCCGAATACTTGCAACATGAGGTGCTGAAGACGAAAGCAAGGATGCTGACTATCGACGGACTAATCTGAAACCTTCGCATAATCACCGCAGAGTGATTAAAGGAGAACTACCATGAGTGTCGAAATTGCTTCCATGACCCTCCGTGAACTGGAGACGGTTGCCTACGATTGCGTCAACGCCGGTATCTCGATGGAGGTGCTGTCGCCGCCCGGTCGTGGCAAGTCCGAGTTCTTCGAGGACTTCACCAAGCAGCATGGGCTGCTGGACAATACGCCGTGGGGCTATGCCACTGCGTTCCTCGCCGCCTACACCCCGCCCGACCTGATCGGCTACCAGTTCAAGGGCAGCCGCCCGTGGGGGCCGAACGGTGAGGACGTGGCGGTGACCGAGCCGACCATGCCGTTGTGGATGATGACCACGGAAGGCAAGCCGCTGTGGGCCTATCGGCGTGGGCTGCTGGTGCTTGAAGAATACGGGCAGGGCGAGAGTGACGTGAAGCGCGGCGCTGCACAGCTTAACCTCAAGGGCGAGGTTGGGCCGTGGCGGGTGCCGAACTTCGGCAAGGATGGGTGGGGCGTGGTTGCCCTGTCCAACCGGTTCGGCAAGGACCGGTCTGGTGTCACCAAGGCGTTCGACTTCGTGATCAATCGGCGGATGGAAATCCATCTGAAGGATGATCCGGTGTCGTGGGAGTTCTGGGCGATGAACAAGAACATCGACCCGATCTTCGTGTCGTTCGCCATGCATCATCCGCAGATCGTCTGGACCGAGGATGTGCCCAAGTTGCAGGGTCCGTGGTGCACGCCGCGTTCGCTCGTCATGTCCATCAAGTTCTTGGCCGAGCGGGCCAAGCGCAGCGGCGACGGGAAAATTCCCGATGATCCGGTGACCCAGATCGCGGTGTCTGGCCTGATCGGTCAGGCGGCGACCAGTGCCCTGTTCACGCACATCAAGCTGGAGCGGGAATTGCCGTCCTTGACTTTCGTTGAGAAGGACCCGGAAGGCACTGCCCTTCCTGCCAAGGCTGACCTGCGTATGCTGTTGGTGTACTCGTTCAGCTATCGGGTGACCAAGGAGAACATCGGGCCTGTTCTCAAGTACATCGTGAGGCTGGGCAAGGAGTTCACCATGGCCTTCCTTCGGGCAGCGTGCATCCGGGATGCGTCCCTGCTGAACACCCCGGCTGTGTCGCACTGGAGCAAGCAGAACTCGCATCTTGTGGTAGCCATCTCGCAGGCCATCCGCAAGGCGTAGCATCAACCGGGGGCGGGGGCCAACCCCGCCCCTAATAACTTCGGAGTGATAATCCCATGGTCAAGATGACAAGGGCCGAAGTCAAGGCCCAGTTCGACAACAAGAGAGATACTATCTACTGGACGTACCAGTCGAAGGCTTGTGTGGTCGATCAGGAAGAGGACAAGCTGAACAAGTTTCTCGACCTGATCAAGACGCAGGGCATCGTGCTGGTGTCAGCTAACTTTGTGCACGACTTGAAGATCAACTTCAATCTCAACTGGTGCAAACTGGCCAGCGACTTGTGTGCGTCGTTGGGCCGACCGTTTGTCCGGTGTGTTGACACGTACCATCATCGTGTCGTTGTCACGGTGTGGGGAAGCGGACAGGCCCGGTCACTGGTCGCCGGTCTGCTGCTGGGTGCCGAGCCGATACCAGCGACCACAGTTATTCACCATAGAACCGGTGAGACTAAGGTGCGGGAGCCTGATCCACTGAAGGGAGTGAACATACCCTACAGCGAGGCATCGGTTCGCTCGTGGGTTACCCCCGGTGTCGTCCACATCGTGTTTGAAGGAAGGGAGGGTATGAAACAGTTCAACGACTGGCAGGAGTTCTGCACCACCAATCGTACCATGCGTGCCTATCTGGGTATCTAGGAGAGACTACCATGCCTGTTGCACACGTCACACTTCGCATCAAGGTCCCATACCGGGAAGAGACGCACCTTGATGCGGTTGTCAATACGGTTCGGGAAAGCGCCGAACTGATCATGGCTAACATCGGTATGCTGCTGCCAGCCAACAACCGTATCGCCCCGCAGATCACCATGGCGGTGACTGGCACCAGTGTCGATGATCAGGAGATTGACATCGGCAATCAGATGGCCACCAAGTACGGCGACGACACTGAAGACCCCTTCGCATAATAACTCTGGAGTGAGAAAGGAGACTACCATGAGCGATAACAGACCGATGCTTCGCCAGCAGTTGAAGCGTGTCGAGCTTGCCCCGGACCAGAAGGCTCTGTGGGAAACCACGGTGACTGCCTTCCTGTGGCACTGCCCGAGTTTCAGTCACGTGTTCTACAGCTTGCTGGACCGGGTGGGCAGCGATGTGCACGCGGTGTTCACTGACGACCCGGAGATACCGGTGGCGGCGACCGATGGGGAAGGCGTTGCCTTCAACGTCAACACCTACTTCGGGTTCAACCTGCATGCGCGAGTGTTCATCTTCTGCCACGAAATCATGCACTGCATCCTCAACCATCCGATCCTGATGTGGCGGATGCATCTGAATGGCAGCGTCAGCTATCCTGATGGGCTGGTGCTGGAGTACAACCCCATGGTCTTCAACATGGCTGCCGACTACGTGATCAATGACACGCTGGTCGATGCCAAGCACGGCAAGCTGCCAGCCGGTGGGCTGTGGGATCGCAACATCGGCACGTGGGAGGAAGCGGCCATCGACGTGTACCGCAAGTTCAAGGGCGGTGGCGGTGGTGGCGGTGGTGGCGGCAAGCCGGGCAAGGTGGGCACTGGCAACGGCAACGGTAAGGGAGGGTTCGACGTTATCCTGCAACCCGGCACGCTCAACGGCAAGGACCCGACCACGGCGTCACTGGACCGCAACGACGCCGAGTGGCGGACGACGTGCGAGACGGCCAACCAGATCGCAAGGCTGCGGGGCGACATGCCCTCTAGCCTGAAGCGTCTGTTCGGTGAGGCGTTGGAGCCGCAGGTGCCGTGGAACGAACATGTCGAGACGCTGATCTGTCGGCGGCTGGGCAGCGACGGCTACAATTGGGTGCGGCCTGACCGTCGCCTGATCATCCGGGATATCTACGCCCCCGGCAGGTCCGGCAAGGCTGCCAAGCTGGTGGTGGTTGCCGGTGACACGTCCGGTTCTGTCGGGGACAAGGAAACGGATATGTTCTTCGCCGAACTGGCGGGAGTGTTTGACACGCTGCGGCCAGCCGAACTGGTGATCATGTGGTGCGATGCCGATGTGCACGATGTGGATTACTGCGACGAGCCGGGCGACCTGAACGAAATCAGGCGGCGCGGCGTAGGCGGTGGCGGCGGCACTGACTTCCGTCCGGTGTTCGACAAGATTGACGAACTTGGAATGACACCGGACGCGCTGATCTACTTGACCGATGGGTATGGTGGGTTCCCGGAGGTAGCGCCCAGCTACCCGGTGATCTGGGGGAGCATCGCGTTGGGGCCGGAAGGCTTCCCGTTCGGTGATGTGGTGATGGTCCCGAGGCAGTTGCAGGACGACTAATCACTTCGGGGTGATAATAAAAAAGGGGGCCGGGGTGTCTGGTCCCGGCCCCTCTAAGAGAGACTACCCATGAGGATGACGACCCTAGCACATAGATAGGCAGGTGTCAAGTGCTGCTACCAAAATTTAAGTACGACTATAATCACTTCGATGAGGCTGAAACTTGTATGTTGCTCTGCCCTAAATGTGATGAGCCTTACATGCATCAAGAAAGGGTAGTGCAGTATGTGCGCAAGCGCGAAGACGGCCCCAACACAGCCCTTTGGTTTGCGCCTGATGGCACACCACGAACCAGAACATTTTCACCCCAAAGCACAATGAACCCAAGCAGTCGTCGTCATGCTGTGACCATAGACTTTTATTGCGAGTATTGTGATACCAATGAAAGGGGCGAGGTTGTTACCTTTTCACAGTTGACAATCTCTCAGCATAAAGGTGTAACTTACCTTAACTGGCGGGAGGTAGACGCGCTATGAAGTACATATTCTTTGACGCCGAAACCTATTATCGGCAACAAGACTATTCACTCAAGCTGATGACCCCGGTCGAGTATCTACTTGACCCACGCTACGAACTGCTGGGGATGGCGTTTGCCGAAGGCTTCGATGGCAAGCCATTCTGGGTGGAGCCGGAAGATGTGCAGGATTACTTGCGGAAAAATAACTCCGGGGTGATTTTCATCAGCCACAACATGCTGTTCGACGGCTGCCTTCTCAGCTATCGACAGGGGTTCATACCGCCGATGATGGCGTGCACGCTGGCCATGACGAGGGCAGTGGCCAAGCAGAAGCTGGGACTGTTGCCTAGTCTCGCCAAGACCGCAGCCTTTCTGGGGCTGCCCCCCAAGGGAACGTTCATCGCCAAGATGAGCGGGGTGACACTGGCCCATCTCAGGGCCAACAAGGAGTTCCACCAGAATTTTCGTGAGTACGGTATGCATGACGTGTGGCTGTGCCGGGAGATATTCCTGACGTGGTGCGTAAGAACACGGCAGTTCCCCATCAGCGAGATACCCATCCTTGACAATGTGCTGCGGGCTGCTGTGGTGCCGCAGTTCCAGATTGATATCCCGGTGCTGGAGCAGCACCTTGAGGACGTGCGGCAGCAAAAGACGGACCTGCTGATATCGGCAGGGATAGCGGACAAGTCGGAGCTAATGAGCAACAACAAGTTCGCTGACCTGTTGCGGCGCTTCGGGGTGGAGCCGCCTACCAAGGTGTCGCCGCGCACCGGGGAGACTACCTACGCCTTCAGCAAGCAGGACTTGGGCTTTCTCGAATTGGAGACGCACGAAAACCCAGATGTGCAGGCACTATTCGCCGCCCGTGTCGGCAACAAGACGACGCTGGAAGAAAGCCGTACCGAGCGGATGATCGCCATTGGCAAGCTGCCGTGGCCTAACCAGAAGACACAGGGGTGGCTACCCATGCCCTTGCGTTACTCGGCGGCACGTACTCACAGGCTGGGCGGAGACTGGCAACTCAACGTGCAGAACCTTCCGCGCCGCAGCCCATTGAGACGCGCTCTCATAGCGCCGGAGGGACATGCGGTGGTCGCGACTGACAGTTCGCAGATCGAGTGCCGCATGACTGCTACCATGTGCAGCGCGTGGACACTGGTCGGTCAGTTCGAGCGTGGGGAGGATGTGTATGCCTCGTTCGCTTCGATGATCTTCAACATGCCTATCGACAAGAGCAAGCATCCTACCGAGCGGTTTGTTGGCAAGCAAGCTGTGCTGGGTCTGGGCTATGGTCTGGGGTGGCTCAACTTCATTCGCCGTCTAGCCATCGACAGCAAGAACCAGATCGGCAAGATGATTGCCGTGCCGGAAGCTACTGGCAGGCACATCGTGAACCTGTACCGTGTCACCTACAAGGAAATCGCTATAATGTGGGACACGCTGGGAACCAAGGGGCTACACGTGCTGGTCAACGGTGGGGAAAGCTGGCAATGTGGGCCGGTGGTGATCGAGAAGAATATCATCCATCTGCCTAACGGGATGAAGCTGTACTACCACGATCTGCAATGGGCGGACAACGAGTGGACCTACGACACTGGATACGAAGGGAGAAAGAAAATCTATGGTCCCAAGATACTGGAGAATATCATTCAGTCACTCGCACGTATTGTCACGATGGAAGCGGGTGTGCGTATTCGGCAGCGGGTCAGACCATGGGCGCTGCAAGCACACGACGAACTCGTATTCGTTGTCCCTATGGCCGATGCGCCGACCGTCAGGCAAATTTGCCTTGAAGAAATGACGGTGCGACCGGTCTGGATGCCGAGGGTGCCGTTGGCGGCAGAGGCCAATATAGGCACCAACTACGCCGACGCAAAATAACTCTGGGGTGATAATACCGGGCTTGACAGGGGTCCGACATTCTGCTACTATAAGTGTATAGCGTTGTGTGCGTCGAAACCCACCAATGGAGACTGCATACTATGGCCAAGAAACCTGTGTCAGCAAGAACTTCACCGCCGCCACCGAAGAAGGTGGACGACAACAAAGGCAAGCGCATACCCGGCCCGAGCACGTCGGCTGTAGCCACCAAGGGCAAGACGGCAGCGCCTACTACATCACCACCCCCCAAGACGCCACGTCCGGAGTACCTTGACACTCGCGTCAGGATGGGGCCCGGTGCCAACACCAAGCGGACCCAGAAGCTGGCTGACAGGATCAGCGCCACCCACGCCGCTGGCGGCGACACGTCGGCCATGCAGGCACGGCTGGTGGAGCGGCAGGGCAAGATCGTTGACCACCGCAGGGATGCCCGGCAGGCTGCACGTGTGGACAAGCTGGACGACAAGATCGCCGAGGCCCGAAGGAAGGCTGGCATACACCGCACGTCGCCCATGAACAGCGCCGATTTGAACCGGATGGGTGCTGCGCCAAGTCGCGCATCGCGGGACGCCGAAGCCGATTTGAACCGGCTGCGCAACAAGCGCATTCAGGTCGTCAGGAAGCAGAACCGGCGAGACGAGATCAGGGAAGTCGCCGGTAACCAGATCAACCGCGCCATGGGGCCGGTCACGCAGCGGCCCACCACGACGCCGCCCAAACCACCCACGACGACTACGGCACCCAAGCCACCCACCACGACCACCAAGCCACCTACGACGCCGCCCAAACCACCCACGACGGTGGCTACGCCCAAGCCTCCATCGCAAGGTGTTTCCCGGCCAGTCACCACTGTGGCACCGAAGCCGGGCAGCGGCGGCGGTGGCAACCGGGCGCTGGGCGGGGCGCAGGGTGTGCAGCGGGTGGCCGAGAACACTGCCAGTGGATCGGCGGGGATGGGCCAGACCCAGCGCGGCGGCAGCGGGCGGCTGCGGTTCTACTAACACTGACTGCGTTTGCGAAGGACGCTAGTCAGCAGGGGGGTGCGGGAACTCTCGGTAGTCTCCACCCGCACCCCCCGATTATAACTTCGGAGTGATTAACCCATGCCTTGGCTATCGCGTAAGCGGTATGCAGACTTGTTGCGTACTGCTAATAATAAAATGGTGACAAACTCAGCATTCGATGAACTAAATCAACGTCTAACAAAACTTGCCGTGTTGATGTGGCGGCTCGACCCAGCACTAACAAGTTCAAATCTATGGCACCACCCCTTTGAGTTTATGCAAGCACATGAAACTGGTGATACTGTAGTTGTTTTCGTAGTTCATAAAGGTAAGCCCATTATTTTTGAAGATTTGAAATCCATGTTCCCTAGCGACGAACTTGTCGCCAAGTTGAGGATTTTGCTTACATGACCGCTGTAACTCTACATCGGGACGGAAGGGCTTTGACCGAATGCAAGCCATTCACTTGGTCATACTCGAAGCTGAAGAACTACGAGACGTGCCCTATGCGCCATCAAGAACTCGACTTGAAACAGGCGTGGAAGCAGGATGACACCACTGCCCTCGATTGGGGCGACCGTGTGCACAAGTGCGCCGCTGCCTATCTAGGCAAGGGAGAGGAACTGCCGGGCGACGTGCTGGACATGCTGGAGCCATGGACAGACCGGATCAAGGGCACCCCCGGCACCATCTTGGTGGAGCGCAAGTACGCTCTGAAACGGGACTTATCACCCTGCGGTTATTTCGATAAGGGTGTGTGGTTCCGTGGCGTTGCCGACGTGCTCAAACTGGCTGACGATGTGGCACTGGCAGTAGACTGGAAGACCGGCAAGATACAGGCTGACAGCGTGCAGCTTGCCCTGATGGCGGCATGTGTGTTTGCCCACCATCCGGAAGTGATGAAAATGCGAACGGAGTTCATATGGCTGCAACACGACGCAACAACCCGCGAAGACTTCGCAAGAACCGACCTGCCAAAGATATGGTCGGAACTCTTTCCGCGAGTGGACCGTCTAGAGAGTTCATACAACTCGGGGACTTACGAGCCGAAGCCGAACAAATTGTGCGCGGCGTATTGTCCGGTGGCGACATGCATCCACTACGGGAAGCGATATTCAAATCCCGCAACATAGAAACAGCGACGCATATTGCGACGCGTGCTTTGGAGGTCAAAGAAAAAATAAGAATATTGGAACTTAGAAGGGGCGCACTAACACTTGAGTGCAAAGTTCAGGAAGAAGCTATCAACAAACTGTACAAACGAATAACAATAAGACTGCGCGGCCTTCAACGTCAACACCTGGTGGATCAAATCGAGTACACGGTGTACAAGAAATGGGACCCCGCCGTCTTGGCAGTAATCCCTGACCCAAAAATAATACTTAGGGGCGTCGAACCTGCGCTTGGGTTCCCCTCTACTCTGCTACAGGCCAAGCTGGCACTGATCGGATAATAACTCAGGAGTGACAATATGATCAAGTCGTGGAAAGATTGGGCAGCAGTTATCGACACTCGCCGCGTCGCTTTGGCTACACCCCATGAGATTATAAAAGAACTACGTGAATGGGGGCAACACCTTACTGCGGTCCCGCCTGAAATGCTCATGCGTAGAGCCGCCGACATAATAGAGCACTACGAAAGGATGCTGCTCATGACACCGGAAGGGAGGATCAAGGAACTGATCAAGCGCGTGCTGGAGAAGCACAAGGCGTATGTGTTCATGCCGGTGCCGACCGGGTTTCAGTCACGGAGCGTGGACTACTTCGCATGTGTCAAGGGGCGGTTCATAGCCATCGAGGCCAAGGCACCGGGCAAGGTGCCTACCAGCCGTCAAGACTATGTGCTGGGGCTGATCAAGGACGCAGGGGGGCTAACATTTGTCTGTGACAGCAAGGCAAGTGTAGACAAGTTGGATGAAGCACTGGAGAAACTAGCATGACGATTGCCGTGAGACTTGCCAAGAAACATCAGATGGTAGCAGTGCCGGAAGTGGCTGTGGTCGCCAGCATGTTTCCTAACGCCAAGAAACTGGAGCTTGACGACCACCCGTGGCTGGCAGTGCCGCACGACCCGTCCAGCACGTTCATTCTGCGCAAGCTGGGCTTCGACTGCCCGTCCCCTATCGTGCACCATACGTTCCCCGGCAGCCGTCCGCCGTTCGAGACGCAGTTGAAGACTGTTAGTCACCTGATCATGAACCAGCGGGCCTACGTGCTCAACGCCATGGGCACCGGCAAAACCAAGTCCGCCCTCTGGGCGTGGGACTATTTGTACTCCAAGGGCCTGACCGGCAAGCTGATCATCTTCGCCCCGCTATCCACGCTGCATGTGGTGTGGGGTGCTGAGATTATGGACACCATCCCGCACAGGAGTTGGGTAATCCTGCACGGCACCCGTGCCAAGCGCCACGAACTACTGAACCGCCGTGACATCGACATCTACATCATCAACCACGATGGGCATAAGATCATCCAGAAGGAACTCAACGCCCGCGTCGATATCAAGCATGTAGTGATTGACGAATTGGCCATTTACCGTAACTCCGGTTCGCCCCGATCCAAGATCATGGCACAGTATTGCAAGCTGGTGCAGTGGGTCTGGGGGATGACCGGCAGCCCTATCCCGACCAGCCCGGTTGACGTGTATGCACAGGCAAGGATCGTCAACCCGAAACTGGTGCCTGACTTTTTCCGACTGTTCCGCGAACAGTTGATGTACAAGATCAACGACTTTAAGTGGGTCCCCAAGCCTAACGCTGTGGACAAGGCGTTTCAGGCATTGCAGCCCGCCGTCCGGTACACACTTGATGACGTAGTGGAACTCCCTGAACTGGTGGTGCCGCCCCTGATGTACGTACCGATGGGGCCGAAGCAGAAGATACTCTACGAAGAACTCTACAAACACGCTCACAGTCTATATGAACAAAAGGTGATCACTGCCGCCAATGCCGGTGGCATCATGAACAAGCTGATGCAGATCGCTGCCGGATGGGTATACTCAACGCAGGGTGATATTGCGGCCTTGGATAACACACCGCGTATCGACGCGCTGATTGACGCGATTGAAGGCACCGGCAACAAAATTCTGGTGTTCGCCACCTTCAAGCACGCCACTGACGGCATCGCGTCGGCACTGGCCAATGCCAAGTACGAAGACTTTGCGGTGGTGACCGGTGACACGCCGATACGGGAGCGCAACGATATATTCACTCTGTTCCAACAGTCTGACAAGTACCGCATACTGATCGCACACCCGCAGTGCCTCGCCCACGGGGTCAACCTGACCCGTGCCGACACCATTGTGTGGTTCAACCCTACCACCAATCTGGAGATATTCGACCAAGCCAACCAGCGCATTCGACGGGTAGGTCAGAAGCACAAGCAGTTGATCCTGCGCTTCCAAGGCTCACCAGTAGAACGGCACGTGTACAATCTGCTGGACAGGAAGCAGAACACACAGGTGTCGTTGCTCGACTTGTTCAGGCAGTCAACATAACTCCGGAGTGATAATCATGGTTGTTTTGATGGGACTGCCGAATGAAACTATAGAGCCTGATAGTGTGCTCGGAGATATGCTCGTATCCATTGATTATTGCGAGGGATATAATCCTATAGTTACTTTTGTATGGGAGATTAACTTCAACCTTGCGGATAAAAAACCTCTTGCAACCTGTTTAAGTATAGAGTATGATGAAACGGCTGTGCCGAAGAATACCCGCCGTGAATGGTTATTCGAGTATTTGGCACAGCCACGTCCGTTCAAAGGTAAACATCTTAGGGGAGAGAGCAATGACCCGCTAGCAATACAAGCCATGGCCTTCGAGCAAATCAACACAATAAGAGAGTGGCAAAAAACCCATGAGCACTCAGCCAACCATGCTGGACATGGACCTTCGGGTGCAGCAGTACATCGCACTCCGTGACAAGAAGAAAGAACTCAAGAAAAAGCACGAGGATGAACTGCGGCCCTACAACGATGCGATGGACGCTCTGGAGCAGGCGATCATGACGCAGCTTCAGGCAATGAACGCCGAGAACATCAAGACCGACAAAGGCACCGCGTATTTGACCACGCGGGTGTCGGCAACGGTTGCCGATGCGGAGGCGTTCTGGAACCACGTTGTCAGCACTCAGGACTGGAGCCTGATCGACAAGCGTGCCAACGCCCCCGCTGTGACCGCCTACGTCGAGAAGCATGGTCATGCGCCTCCCGGCCTGAACTACAACACCATGCTCGAACTCGGCGTCCGCCGAGCCTGATATAACCCCAGAGTGAGAAAGGGACTGCAATGGCTAATCTCATTATTCCTCCCGACTTCCAAGCTGGCCCTGCCGCTATCTTCGGTGGCGTCGGCTTCGATGACGACCTTGGTGCCGCGATCACTGGCGGCTTCGGTCTGATCGGCTTCCGTGGCAAAACGTGGTCCATCAAGCACAAGGGGAACGAGTTGCCCCTGATGCGCCCTGACGGCGACGGCCCGCTGAACAGCATTGAGGTCGTGATCCTCAAGGCACCCAACCACCTGTCCAAGACTTGGTACAAGGACCAGTTCTCAGAAGGGTCAACGGCAGCGCCCGACTGCGCTTCGAGCAATGGCGAGACGCCGGACGCCGGGGTGCCCCACAAGCAGGCTGATGCGTGCCTCACCTGCAAGTGGAACGCCTTCGGCTCCCGTCCGGCACAGCCGGGGCAGACGCAGGTGTACAAGGGCAAGGCGTGCTCCGACACCAAGCGGCTGGCCGTCGTCCCCTTGGGCGACATCATGAACGAGCAGTTCGGTGGCCCGTTGCTGCTGCGCTGCCCGCCCGCGTCGCTGTCCGATCTGGTGAACTTCTCCAACCTGTTGAAGCAGATTGGCTACCCCTACTACGCCATCGGGGTGAAGATCGGGTTCGACACTACGGTCGCCTACCCGAAATTCATCTTCAAGCCCATCCGTCCACTGACCGACGCGGAAGGCAAGATGGTGCTGGAAATGCGGGACATGCCGCTGGTGGATACGATCATCCACGGCGACGCGCCATCCCGTCCTGCCAATCCTGTACCCCCACAGGCCGAAGCCCCTCCGACCGCCGCAACAGTCGCACCTGTAGCACCCACACCGGAGGCCAAGCCTGACAACGTGGTTCCCATGCAGCAGCCCCAGCAGCAGCCGCCCACGCAAGCTGCCGGTGCGAAGCAGGCCACGGGCTTCGGTGGCGTCACCGAGGCACCCGCCAGCACGGCGGCACCCGCCCTGAAGACGGCTTCGGGCGGGGGCTTTGGGGGAGCGGCACAGGCTGCCAGTCCTGCTGCCGCCGAGCCGACTGGCGTGGCGGAGTTCGACGCTATGCTCGACAAGAAACTCGAAGGGTTGCTGTGAAGGTAACTCCAGAGTGACTATGCGTTCACGAGTAAGGGGACCGGGACGCCGGTCCCCTCTTCACCCCGTGAGCAGGGAACTGCCCCATGACACTGGTTGCAGGACTGAATGACGCAAGGAATTTCATAGCCAGAGTAATTGCGCTACCCGAAGACGGCGACGGTTATATCGGGCTTCACAATACGTTCATTCCCAAAGGGTTCAAAACTGGCAAGCTGCCCTTCGGGCAGGGGTTGCTGGCTGCCGATGCCGACGATGCGGTGAGCAAGATACCAAGGTTGTTCAAGGGCAACAACCGGGACATCTACGTCTGCATGGGCACGCAGAAGCACCACAAGGAGACACCTGACCGCAAGACGGGTGAGCTTCGCTATGTGCCGGACAAGCGCCGGGACAACATCTTCAAACTCAAGTCGCTGTTCCTAGACGTAGACTTCAAGGGAGGGGATCACGGTTACGTTTCACAAGCTGATGCGGACGTTGCTCTGGCTAAGTTTATCGCTGACAGTGGCCTGCCTGCACCTTCTGTGGTGGTACATACTGGTGGTGGGTATCATATCTATTGGGTCCTGATCAAGCCGCTGGCAACAGCGGAGTGGCAGGTACTCGCCAACGAACTGGAAGAGGCTACCCGCGTTCACGGCTTCAAGCACGATGGCAACGTCACGGTTGATTGCAGCCGGGTGCTTCGTATCCCGAACACCATGAACTACAAGTACGACCCGCCAAGGTCGGTGAAGATACACGAGTGGACAGATCACGACTATGACCCCGACGAACTGGCCAAGGCGCTTAGCCCATACCAGACGACGAAAACTCAACCCAGAGTGATTATTGGCCCTGAGTGGGAGTTGTTCAAGGGCGTCAAGCCGTTCCAAGGATTTCAGTCCAAGGAAGAGATAACCGAACTCGGCGACGGCTGCACGATAAGCCCGCCCATTGACTTGAAGCACGTGCACCAGCAATGCGGCTTCATTCGGGAGACAATCAGGACCGAGGGCGTCAACCTTCAAGGCAACACGCTCTGGAACCTGACAACCCTGATGGCGACGTTCACATTGCAGGGACGTGCCGCTGCCCACCTTATGTCCAAGGGCAACCAGTATTACAACGCCGACCAGACCGACAAGCTCTATGACCGCAAGCTGCTGGAGAAGGAGCGCGGCGTCGGCTGGCCCAAGTGCTCCACCATAGAGGCCAGCGGTGCCACCGAGTGTGCCCTGTGCCCGCATAGAGCCAAGGGGCTATACCCGTTCAGCTTCCTGACATCCCCCGCCCCGGCAGTGGCGACCTACACTACGCTGCCTCCAGACGGCTCAGGGAGCGGCGCTGGCGAGCCTCCCATGGTTATGGGGGACATCCTGCCCAACGGATACATAAGGGACGCAGGACGCTTCATATACAAAATACGCACCGACAAGGAAGGCAACAACTACGAGGTCTACCCGACCCGTACCAGCATCCTCTCGGACGCCTACCTTAGCCTCGATCCGGCGACGCTACACTTCAAGACGCAGCCATCGCAGTTCCTGCCAGCCAAGGCGGTCACCATGCCATTGCGGGCAGTGACTTCGGCCAATCAGGAAATGACCAACATTCTCGGTGACGCGGCGATCACCTTTGACGATAGAAAAGATATGGGAGAGTTCCTGATGGCATGGGTAGACAAGCTGCGGGAAGCCCGCGAAACTCACACCGACTATCCGGCCTTCGGTTGGGCAGAGGATGCCGGAAAGGTTATCGGGTTCAGCTACAGCGGCAAGATGTATTCACCGAGCGGGGTGCGGCTAGCCAAGGGTGCGGACCCGGAACTGGAGAAGGATTATCACTCTCGCGGTGATATTGAGGAATGGAAGAAAGCCGCCAGAATGGTGACGAACACCAAGCGGCCAGCCATGGACGCCGTTCTCGCCGCCGCCTTCGCGGCACCGCTGGTCTACTTCACTGGTGAAGAGGGCTTGTTTTTCGGTGTGTACTCGGAAGACAGCGGGCTTGGCAAGACGACCACCATGCGGATCGCGCAATCGGTATGGTCAGTGCCGAGCGCCATGCAGCGACTGACCGACACCATCGCCAGTGTGCAGCACAAGATGGGGCAGCTTCGGCACCTGCCAATCATGTGGGACGAGTTGAAGGGCGACGAGAACCTTCGGGACATGGCGAAGATGATCTTTGCCCTGACGAGTGGTAAGTCACGGTCCCGCCTCACGACCGATATCAAGTTGCGCGAGGCCGGAGCATGGAAGACGCTGCTGGTCACAGCCAGCAATAATAGCTTATCGGACTACATAAACGAGTACGCCAAGAATAACGACGCCGGGTTCTACCGCCTGTTCGAGTTGAAGGTGGACAAAATGAACACTGGTAAGGTCCATCTGGCTGACGCGGCGCTGCTCAAGACACGGCTGGAAGCCAACTGTGGTGCGGTCGGAGCGGTGTACGCCGAGTATCTGGGACGCCGGTTCGATCACATTCACAAGCTGATTGAAGATTTGCAGCGCAAGCTGGAAAAGGAACTCAACATCGCCCAAGCGGAGCGCAACTGGCTCAACGTCATGGTGGTACTCATGGTGGGTGCCGCCATAGCCAACACGCTTGGACTGACGGAGATTGACATACCAGCGTTGAAGGCCAAGCTTGCCGAAGAGATCGAGGCAATGCGGGCGACGCTTGTCGAGACGCCGCTGAAATTCAGCGAGCGTGAGGAAATCGTAGCCACGTTCGCGCAGTACCTTCGCGAGAACGCCCGCAAGATGATCGTCACGAACACCATGTGGGCACGTCCCGGCAAGCCGCCACCGGGTAGCGTGGTGGTCGTCCATCCAATGACCAACCTGCCGCTGGACGGCATCATCGGTCAATACGCCGAAGACACTAACACGCTACGTCTTGCGAAGAAGCCACTGGACATGTGGCTGCTCCACAAGAAGATACCGCTGAACACGTTCATCAAGCTGCTGAAGCTGTACTTCACGGTGCAGCACAAGAACAAGGGTGCGCTGGGGGCCGGCTGCCCCGGCATTGGTAGCTTGCAGGAGACGGTGCTGGACTTCGACTGCTCTGGTAGCGACGAACTTGGCGGCTTCATTTCAACCGCCATCCGCACCAACAACGTTGTGCCGATGCAGGCAGTGAAATCACCCTAGAGTGATTATGTGCCTCGCGGGAACTTACGCTTGGAGTAGCGATACTGAAACTCTTGCGGCGTAGGCTCGGTTCGGGGCCTACGCTTCAAGCGAATATCGTCAGTCGGGTTGATTTTGTAGCTGCGGTCAAACAGCTTGGGGTCGTTGGGCTGGCTTTCGCCAAACCCCTCATCCTCAAAGCGCCTGTCGTACCCTTTCCACGGCGCTGCCTTGTTGGTGCGTTTCGGCACCGGGCGCTGTAGCTTGATCATACTTTGTGCCCTCGGTTCCTAGCGGCGCTCACCACGGCTAGGTTGCTCCGTTCATTGGAGTAGCCGCGCTTGTGGTGCACGTCCTTGCCGTCGCCCTTCTTGACGGCACCCTCTTTCTTCATCTTGTCTCGGGCTTGGTTCATCTTCACCCGATCCGCCACCACGTCGGGGCGGGCCTGATAGGTCCGCCTGTGCTTGGCTGCCTGTTCCGGTGTGCGGTGGGTTACCGGGTCACGCTTGGACATGTGGTCACCGTTTCTTGGCTTCAACTGTATCGGCCTGAGCACTAAGCCCAGCGTCCCTCATTCAGGTTTAATTAAACCTAACTCCGGTGATCCGGGTGAATGATCGAGCATTGTAACCTCCTTATTGCGGTTTGTCAACGGGCGGTTGAAGTTGAGCCTGATATATAGCCCTGATTGTGGCTATATCGATCTGCATCTTACTAATCAAGTCCGGCAAGTTATTGAAATCGGATATTCTTTGTTCGATGTAGTCTAATCTCTCCTCTTGTCGAGCAATCAGTACACGTATATCTGAATATACGACTGTTGCACTTATTAAAATCCCGAATACAGATAGCAAATTACCAATAGTGATAGTGGGTTGGAACAGTTTTTGTCTACCATTTCCATTCGTATCCGACATGTTCCAACCCCTCTATCTTAAACAGAGTTGCGTATGACTGAGCTACTAAAGAACGTCCTAGTAATAATCACCACAACACTCTCTACGGCTGAAATTAGTGCTACGATCTGTGCCTGATCTTCACCACCAATATCAAAGCCAAACACAGCACCGATTGCTCCAATGGCACCGATCAGAGAAATCCAATTGATCTTGGATTTCCAAGGCGACTTCACGTCTACAACGGCTGTAGTGGTCATTGCTTTAGCTCCTTGAGGATTTCATCCAACTTAGCCAATACCTTATCCTCGAACGACATTAGCTCCGGCTCAAAGGGTGTCTACTTCCTCATGTGAGGCCGACCAGACTTGCTGCCGGTCTTCTTAAAGTTGCCGACCGGAGCCGCGATCTGGTTGGCGTCGCTCTGAATAGGTGGCATCATGGCACCGATCCCGGCGCTGCCGCCCTTGCCAGTGCCACTCGTGGCACGCTTGCGGTACGATCCAGTATAGGGCTTCTTAGGCATCGTGTGTTCTCCTACTTGTTGCCTTTCCAGTATTGCTTGGAATACGCCTTGGCGTCAGGGCGTGTAGCCATGCCCCCGGAACTTGCCATCCGCCTGACCGCGCCGCCGACTGGTCCCGCCCCTACGGGGTCCTTGCCCTTGCCGACCGGAGCCGCGATCTGGTTGGCGTCGCTCTGAATAGGTGGCATCATGGCACCGATCCCGGCGCTGCCGCCCTTGCCAGTGCCACTCGTGGCACGCTTGCGGTACGATCCAGTATAGAGCTTCTTAGGCATCGTGTGTTCTCCTACTTGTTGCCTTTCCAGTAGTGCTTGGAATACGCCTTGGCGTCAGGGCGTGTAGCCATGCCCCGTTCCTTGGCGTACCAGTTCGGAAGAGGCGGGCGTTCCCGCCGCGCCATCGGCTCGCCCCGCTTCTGGCTGTCCATCGCCACGTCGAGCATAGGCCCGATGACACCCTTGGACCGCTGACGTTCAGTCGGCTCCCTGCTGATGTCAACGACGTTCTTGGATTTCTTGCGGCCTTTCAAGTCCATGATTATCACTCCGGAGTTAGATGGTCCTTCTGAACACCGGGGTTTTCTTGCGGAGCCGTTTTTCTTCAGGAGAAGGCTTGAAGTATTTCCAGATGTTTCTTGGCAAGGTTCCTTTTCCATCTTGCCGCTGTAGCCCCTTCCAATACCGCAGCACACCCTCCGGGTTCGGTGGGTCCATGGGGTCGGCCATGGTTCCATAATGCCGCATTTTGCGGACAAGCTGTTGCTCCTTGGGATCTGTAGCCATGATTATCACTCCAGAGTTATTGTCCGAACGTTCCGAACGTTTCCAGCCAACGGTCGATGACGTGCTCGTTGCCCTGTATGACAGTGTTCTTGGCCTTGCTCTGACCCTTTACCTTCTCCCGCACATACTTGTTGAGTTTGGACGGGGTGATCCACTGGTCGTAGGGCAAGTCCTTGTTAAACTCCTTGAGGCGTGGCCCGAACTTGCCACGCTGGTTGGGATCAGCCGAATAGTAGTCAAGCATGATCTGCCGCCGCGCCTCTTCGATGTAGCCGGTGTCCCGCGACACTGCCGCACGGAACTCGCTGATGTTGGCCTCCTGTGCTGGCCGGAAGCCCATGCTGCGCCAGAACATTTCCAGCGGCCCATACTCCAGCACCGGATCACGGGCTTGGCTCAGCTTGCCCTCCGTGCCGAACCGAACTGCTTTTGCCGTATCTGAAAGCATCTTGAACGGTATCATCTTCTCGGTGGCCTGCACCACTTCACCGTTGGCAAGATGCTGGGCACCCTCGATGATTTCGGTGATGTTGCCGACAGTCGGACCCCCGAACTGTAGCAGGTACGCCTCGACCCCGCCGCGTTCGCTAAGGTCCATCTGCGGACGGGGCAGAAGCAGGTCGGTCATGTTGAGGCGAGTGCTCACGTCCACCCCGGCGATCCACCGTGGCAGACCCTTGGCGACCGCCTCGGCGGCATCCTCGCCCACCATGCCAACGGCAATCTCGCGGACCTTATCCTCCACGTCCTCCCACTTGATCGGGACGCCGACCATGGACAGCCCGGTCACCAGCAGCCGGACAGGTTCAAGCGGCAAGCCGCCAAACCCTGCCATGATGACGTGAGCAGCGGTCAGATACATCAGCCCCCTAGCAGCCTCAAGGCGCTCAGCCTTGGTGGCACCGGACCCCGGAGCGAACACCTTGTAGGTGTTCGCGGCTAGAAGCTGGTACATCGACGCGCCGAACTTCATGAACTGTAGCACCACCCGCCCTACCGGATGGTTGAAGACCGGGGAAGCGTTGCCCGCAGAGTAGTTGAACTGCGTGCTCTCCACCATGTCACGGGCGTACTCCACCGCCTTGTCGTGGATGTCCCCCTTCTTGATGGCAAGGTCATACGCGGCCAGCGCCGTGGCGTACCGGTTAGTCGCCTCAACGGCGCGGGGATACTGCCGCCACATGTCCTCCAGCCACTTGAGCGGCTTGAACTGGCCTTTGGTCGTAGCCTCGAACCCGGCGTCAGGGTCAAGTGCGCCGTACTCCACCAGCTTGTCGAGCATCTTGACGCGGTTGCCGGTAAGGGCCTTGTTACCCTTGGTAATGAAGTCGTGGTACGACATGGCCTGATCGAGCCGACCGAACGTCGCCTTGATCGTCTCGTCAATACCGGCCCTGCCCAAGCCGGTAAGCCCGATATCCTTCATGGCCGTTGTCAGCGCACGGCCAGCGTTGAACACGCCGTGACGAGCGGCAAGTTGTGGCATCGTCACCATGCCCATCTGGGTCATGTTGATGATGCTGTAGGCGGGGCTTGCCAGCTTGTCCACGAATTGCCATGACGTAAGGAAGTTGACCACTGGCCCGCCCCGGTTCTCGTCATACAGTCCAGCACGGGCGTTCCGCCGCTTGCTCAACTCGTTGAGCACGGCCTGCGGGGTTATCCTGTCGTCGCTTTCGTAGTTGCTCCCAAGCGTCGCCTGTGCCTCGGTGAACGCCCTGTGGATTTCGTCGGCAGTCTCAATGCCAGCGATGTAGCTGTTCATCTGGTTTGAGTAGCCATGCATGGCCCTCATACCTTCCTTGGACGCACCGGCCACATGACGGCGCTGCAAGCGATGCTTGCCGACACTGGTTCCGGGCGCGGCACGGAACACCGCCTGCTGGATGGCAGCCAGTGCCTCCCGCTTGACCTTGGGGTCAAGCCCTTCGAGCGCGTCCCGTTCCTTGAGTTCGGACAGGATGGCCTGTAGCTGGCGTGAACCTGCCGCCGCCTGCGCGAAGCTCTCGCCGCCATCAGCCTTCAAGTTCACGGGCTTGACCAGCTTGTAGTACTTGTCCTTCGCGAGTTTTTCGGCAGCCGCAGTTGCCTCACTCTCAGTCTCGAAGAACTCAACGTGGTTGTCCTGCACCGTGACCCGGTAGCTCTTCTGTGCGTCCGTGTCCATCTTGGTGTAAGGTTCGCCGCCCTTGGAGGCATAGCCCTCGGCGTTGGTCCACACCGTGCTGACTTCGGCGTATTCCTCGCGGTTGGCGTTGCCCACCTTGGTGGCGAACTTGACGGCTTCACGCTCGGCGTTGTCGCCGTAGAAGTCCACGATGTAGTGCTGATTATCACTCTGGGGTGATTTCCGCCACTTGCCGGAAGTCGGGTCGGCGACGTTCACCTTGGCCGAGACGATGTAGTCGCCGTAGCGCATCATCGGAGCGTAGGGTCCGGCGAGCATGGCGAACTCAGGCGTAGCCCTGATCCTCCGATACGCCTTGTCTCCGACCTTCTCGATATCAGCCGTGGTTGCCTCGCCGTTGACGATCCGCCGCCCCAGCTTGACGGCAGCGTCGAACGTCATCCGTTCATCGGAGCGTAGGGTCCGGTCCTTGCTGGCAGCCAGCACGCTGTTGGCCAGTATCCCGTCCATGGCGCGGTGGTACTTGTCCTTGTAGAACTTGAACTCCTTGCGCATCAACCGGCGCATGTCCTCGGGCAGCTTGTCATAGTCCCGCTTGATCTGGGCGTACTTGGTCGCGGAGACTTGGCCCTTGAGGTGCAGGTCACCTTCCTTGTTGTACAGCCAAGTGTTGCGCTCCAGCGGCACGCTGGGGTCGATCTGCCAGTTGGTCTGGTCGAGCCGGGAGTTCTCGTAGGCTTCGGCGAACTTGGCGTGCTTCGCGAACGTCTTCTCGCGCTCGATCAGGAGCGCGGCGTCCTCCGCGTTAAGTTTCTTGCCAAGCGTCTCCCGACGTGCCACCGAGTTGACCACCCGGCGCAACATGCCCTCCGGGAAGAACTTCTCGTAGCCGCGCATGATGCTGTCGCGAGAGCGCAACCGCAGCCCGATATTGCGAAGAATGTTGGGTGCGTCGGTGGCAGCCTTGCCAGCGTAGCTGCGGGCAATGGCCATCGCGGACGCCGAGTTGATTTCGCTGTTGATTTCCCGGTAGCTTATTTCCGACCGGCTTGCAGGTTGGCTCAGCCATTGGTTTCTGATATTTTCGCGGGCACGCCTGAACTGACTTTCGACATTGGCGAAGTCCGCATCAGCCATTGCCCCACTGCGCAACGCTTTTGCTTGGTACTCACCGAGAGCCGAGGGATCGTAGGTATGGCTAGCCCGTTCAATCGTGGACAACACAGCGTCTAACGCTGTGAAGTCGCTGACCGGATCAAGCCCAGCCATTTCCAGCATCCGGTTGAAGAACTTGCGAATGGCGGCAACGATGCCGTTCCAAGCTGTTGCCTTGCGCCAGCCTTCCAGCCCCATGGCTTTAGCCATGCTGCGAGGAATTTGCACAGAATGCAGCAACTCCGCGAAATTGTAGTTCGTGATTTCCGATAGTAACTCTTTAGCGTCGACCAGCCCGTAGAACTTGTCACGAGCGGGGGCATACGGGGCTTCGTGTGTGCTGAACTTGCCGTGCTCAACCTTGATATAATTGATCAACTGGTCAAGCTGTTTTTCCAAAGCAGGGAACACCCGCAGCATCTCATGCGTAACGGGGTGTATGGCTTCGTGCGCAAGCAAGTTCGGCGCGGTTATGCCATGGTTCCATGACGACGCCAGCAAACCAATGAACCCGACACCCTCCTGCGGATTACCAGCCCGTTCCGGCCACGCATAAAACCCGTCAGCTTTGGTGCTGGTCTTGGGGTCCCCCGTCGCCGTGATAAAGTCCCTGCCCTCAAGTACGTACACCTGCAAATCTGGATGGGTCCGCGCCGCCATCTCAAGCAGCTTGCCCACCAAGTCATCGTGAGCCGTGCCACGAATAAGCTTACTGGTCATACGATCAACAGCTTCCCTTAGAGATAGCTGCTCAATCGGTTTGATCCAGTTACCGTAGAAGTTCACCCAGCCGTGGGCATGGGCATACTTCTCGTTGTTTTCAAGCTGCCGCGCTGCGGCCTTGTCATCAGGCGGTATGTTTGTCCGGCTAACGTTGCCAGAATAGCTGATCTTGCTATCCGTGCTCTTTGCAGCGTGGGCAGCAATCTCAGCGAAGATACGCGCCCGCCGTTCCTCGTGTGTCTCCTTCGGTGCCCATACCGCCTCCTTGCCAGTCCTGCGCTCGGCACGCTGCGCTTTGGCTGTCGCCTGCTCAGTGCGCCTCTGCTCCTGCGCCTCCTTGCGGGCGGCTGACACTGCCTTGGCCTGCTCTGCCTTGGTCGGCGGCTTGGGTTTAGGCTCCGCTTTTGCCTGCTTGGCCAATCTGGCAGGAAGGAAGAACTCGTTCTCCGGGTCGCGCGAAAACTTAGCAGCCTCCGGATTGTTAACCACCCGGTAGTCGTCCAGTTCCGAATTGGGAACATCAACCCATACAATATCACTTCCAGAGGGAGCCTGATCCTTTACGTACCAGTCAAGCATGGAGCGGTCCTTGACAAACCACCGGCCCATGGCGTCCTTGACACCAGACTGCTCCAGACCCTGTTGCAACCACTCAGGCAGGTCTTTCTTTGCCTTCACCTGCGCCCGATACAGCCGGGTAGTGCCCGTCTTCTCCTTCGCCTTGCTCTTGGCGATAGCCTCCGCCGTCTTGGTCGGCTGCGGCTTGTAGCCTTCAGGCATGACGGCAGCCAGCTTCTCCCGGCTAATCTTACGCTGGGTTGATTTCTCGCCGCCCTTGGCCATGTGCCCACGGCCACCGCGCCTGCCACCAACGGTACGCTCGCTGCCCTCGGCTGGAGTGGGCCTCAACCTTGCGTGGCTTTCACCCCTAGCCTCCGCTTGCGACAGCGTGGCAAGGGCTGCCGCTGCCTCTTCCTGAGTAAACTTGACGTTGTGGCCTTCGTCTACCGGACTGCGCACCCGCTTTGTCTTGCCAGTCTCTTCGTTCGTCACCCACATGTAGTTCTGGTCAAGGTTGATCGGGCGGCGTGACGATGGCTGAGCACGCGCCATCGCCTCACCGCGTTCCTCGCCCGGAGCCTCTTCCCGCTGTGCCTCAATGTCGGCAGCCTGCTCCGCAGTAACCGCCTGCTCCGGAGCAGCGATGCCCTCGATATCCGTGGCCTGCCCGCTGACGCCACCCGACCGGGTAGCACCACGCGCGCCGAAGCTACCGCGCAGCAGGCTGAAGTCGGGGTTGCCCTCCGCGTCAACATCGCGAATGGCAGCCTCGTTGCCGAGGTACTGGGCGTATATCCTCTGGTCGTTGAGGTTCTTTTCCAGCCCCCGCACCGTCCTAGCCACGTCGGCCAGCCACATGGTCCAGTTGCTGGTGCGGTTGGTGACGCGGCCTTTGGTCAACTCTCCGCGCTTGCCGGGGTAGCTGATATCCTCTTGATCGGCAACGTCAAGGATGCGCACCAGCCGGTCAAACAGTTCGGCTGGGCTTTCCTGTTCGTTAGTATCGAGCGGCTGGTGCTGGTCGAAGATGGCTTCCGCCTTCTTCGGGTCGTCGCGCACCCGCTTGAGAATTTGGTCAATGGTCAAATCGGTGCGCCCGGCGTACTCCGGGTAGTCGTCCTCAATCGCGCGGCGTCGCCTTGCCTCTTCCTCGACAACCGCGTCATCGGTAAGCCCCTTCTGACGCTGCCATTCAGTCACGGCGTGCGGCAGGATGCGGGCTTCGCCCTCGTAGCCGATAGGCTCGGACGAGACTTGCGCAAGAGCATCTTCAGTCGGGCTGAAGATGCTGCCCACGTCGGGGTACGCTTCCTCGTCCTCTATGACCGTAGCTCTGGCACCCTGCGGCTCGCCGGGTCCGCCCTGCTGAAATTCCTCACGCTGCAACTGGATCGCCAGCTTGCGGTCCTCCGGCGTCATCTTCTTGATGTCGCGCTTGTTCCAGCCAAGTTCGACCAGTATTTCCTCGTCGGTGCGGGTGTCCTCCAGCGGCTCCGCGGCCGGCTGAACCCCGCCCTCTGCCTCGGTTTCGACCGTCGGCGTGACCTTGGTGATCGCATTGCCGAAGTGGACGGTTCTGCCGTCCTTCCACACCTCAACCGGGATAAGCCCCACCT
>Ga0194131_10002290_pt1 | contig 31575 bp, 24 predicted proteins | sample TA2KigO120mmetaG_FD_148631 | JGI IMG/M metagenome (GOLD analysis project Ga0194131, IMG submission 148631) | Freshwater microbial communities from Lake Tanganyika, Tanzania - TA2015053 Kigoma Offshore 120m | ecosystem: Environmental > Aquatic > Freshwater > Lake | place: Tanzania: Lake...
GCCAACACTTCTGCCGATACTGTCGGTGGAGCATCCATGCCAACCGCAACAGTACCCGAAACCACGATTCCGAGCTATATCGACCCGTGACCGGTTACGACGTGACCGAACCGGCGCTGCCGGAACGGATGCCGCTGCGCCATCAGCCGTTGTCCAGCCAGTACCCGGATTTCTATTTGAGCGGCGATACGCTGGTTATCAATGACGAGAAGAATTGGACAAAGGCCTGGCAACTCGGCGGCGCGCGGCCCGAGGCTGTCGACTTGCCGGCGGACATCCCTGCCGAACGATTCTCACCCGTTGCCGCGACGCCGGATGGAAGGTTTGCGATCTTGGTGTCGGACGTCGGTCATAGTGCCCGGGTCGTCGAACGCTCGGGGAAGCAGTTCGTCGCGCGGCAAACGCTGCCAATAACGAATTACCGTGCGGCCAGCATTTCTGCCGACGGCAAACTGGCGGCGTGGATCGTCGATGGCTTCGTCAAGCTCTACGACTTGACCGGCGCCAAAGCGAGTTTGCGAATCGACAAGGCCTACCCTGGCGCAGACCACCTCCACCTCGCCGCCGACGGCAAGACGCTCGCCGCGCTGGTTCGCAAGGGCGCCACAAGCGATATCGAAATCTGGGACATCGGCATCAAGGATCTGGCCAAGCGCTGCGTCGTCGAAGGCCGCGGCTGGCAAGGAATGTCGCCGCTCCTGTCGCCGGACGGCAGGACGGTTCTTTTCGGTGTGTTTGGTGTGGCCGAGCTTTGGAACGTGGCCCGGAACCCGCCCAAGCAAATAGCCGTTCGCCTTCCGGAGGATTTGGATCTGCTCGTAACTGCCCGGTACCTGGCGAACCCGAGCCATGTCGTTCTTGCGGGCGCCTCGGGCAAGTTCGGCATCTGGGACCTGGACACGGGCGCCTGGAAGTGGCACGGCAAGCTCCCGGGCCGGATCAACCGCATCACCGCCACGCCCGACGGCCGCTACGTCATCACCGGCAACGGGAACGGGACCGTGTATGTGTTTCGGACGGGAATCGCGCTGCCGACACCGATGGTAACTGCCGACCCGGATCGCCGTGCCGCCGAATGGGTGTTGTCGATCGGCGGTTACGTCGTTATCCGGCACGATGGCCGTGAGGGGCACATGTTCCAGTTCCCCTTGCCCAAGGATGCGTTTGAGCTTCGCCACGTCATCCTGGCAGAGAACAAGAAGCTCACCGCGGCCGGCCTGTCGAACTTGAAGGACTGCAAGAACCTCGTTGGCGTCAGTCTCTTCGGCTCGGCCATCACTGACACGGACCTCGCATCTCTGAGCAATTGTCGAGAGCTGACCGGCCTGGACCTGCACGGCACCCAGGTGGGCGACGCCGGCCTGGCCCATTTCAAGGACTGCCACAAGCTGACGCACGTGGGCCTTGCCGGCACGAAGGTGGGCGATGCCGGCCTGGCTAATCTGAAGGATTGCAAGGACCTCATCGAACTGAACCTGTACCAGACCAAGGTGACTGATGCTGGATTGGCTAACCTCAAGGACTGCAAGAAGCTGGTGGTCCTTTTTCTGTTCAACACCAAGGTCAGCGATGTCGGCTTCTTGCATCTCAAGGGCTGCAAGGAACTCAAGAATCTCAGCCTGGCTCACACGGCAATCGGTGACTCGACCTTGGAGCTCTGCGGTCATTTTTCCAAGCTGAGTTTCCTGGAAGTCGTCAACACCAAGGTCACGGAGCAGGGGGTCAAGAAGCTCGCCAAGGCATTGCCTGACTGCAAGATCACCTGGGACGGCGGCGTCATCGAGCCGACGTCGCAATCGAGATTCACCAACTCCCTCGGCATGGAGTTCGCCCTCGTCCCCAAGGGCAAGGCCTGGCTCGGCGGCGGCGGCGGCAAGGTGGGAACCAGGGAAGTCGAGGTCAAGGACGACTTCTATCTCGGTGTCCACGAGGTCACTCAGGAAGCGTGGCAGAAGGTGATGGGCAAGAACCCCAGCTACTTCTCCCGTGCGGGAGCCGGCAAGGACGCGATCAAGGACATCGCCGACGCAGACCTGAAGCGGTTCCCCGTGGAAAACGTGTCGTGGGACGATGCCCAGGCATTCCTCGATGCCCTGAACCGGCGCGACAAGAAGGATGGCTGGGTGTATCGCCTGCCAACGGAGGCGGAATGGGAGTATGCCTGCCGGGGCGGACCGCTGGCCGACAAGGCGGCAAGTGCGTTCGATTTCTACTTCCTGACGCCGACGAACGAGTTGCAAGCGGGGCTGGCAAATTTCGCCGGCAACGGCCCGAGGCGGCCTTGCAAAGTCGGATCGTATCTGCCGAATGCCCTGGGCCTGCATGACATGCACGGCAACGTCTGGGAGTGGTGCGCGGACGAGCAGCGCGATCCGCGCAACGAACTGCACCGCGTCTTCCGCGGTGGCGCCTGGAGTGCCGACGCTGCCTCCGGCAATTGCCGGGCGACCGGCCGTAGTGCCGGTCCGCCGGTCGGTCGCGCCGAGGATCGCGGCCTGCGTCTGGCACGCGTGCGCATCAAGAAGTGAATCGCCTAGCCATCGCCCCGAGGTTTGCACCATGGGTGAGCAAGCTGTTCTCGCCGTCCTTGGACTTTTCGCCATGATGGGCGTGGCTGGCTGGCTGCTGAAGGCGCGCCGCGACACGCCGTTCATCACCCTGCGTGAGTTCTGGATGTCGCGGACACCGGAAAAGAACTGCTATCTGCGTCTGGCCGGCCGGCCGGGTTCGACCCGTCGCTGCGCTCGCTCTTCGGCATCCATGCCGAGGTCCGCTTCGAGGCCAGCAGCCGGGCGGTGCGTCGCACCTACCACGCTCAGCACCTGGTCGATGGATGCGGTGCCGCTGGAAAGCATGGGCGCCTGCCAGTGCGGCTATCGCAAGAATCCGATCTTTCTCGTGCTGTTCTTTGCCTTTCTGCTCGGCGCGTTCCTCATGTTCGGCGCTGCCGCCGGTCCCGGTCAGCAGCGCGACCGCAGCCCGCTGGTTGCCCTCGGTGTACTCTCGCTCCTTGTGGCCATCGTCGAGATGATCGCCTACTGGCTGTCCAAGCGCATGGAGATTGCCGTCGAGACCGGCGGCGGCCGGCTCATCGGCGTCGCCTTCAAGCCCAGCCTGGTCGAGAACGCCACCTTCAGCCGCGACGAGCTGGAAGAAGTCATGCGCATCCTGGTTGCCATCAGCGGCAGCCCCGGCTGAGCGGCGCGACGGTATGACCTGTTCTCGGCATACAATGCTGACATGAGCGGCGCGCGGAACATAGTGCGGGTTGCCCTGGCCATTGCCCTGGCCATGCCAGCGGTCGCGAGCGCCCATCCGATTCCCAGCAGCCAGCATGACCGCACCATCGTCTTGCGCGTCGAGGAAGGCGACGCGCCGGGGCAGGTACGCGTGCGCATCAACTACCGGCTGGAGCTGGCAGAAGACACTGCCAGGATCGATATCGCCCCGTTCGTCGATGACATCGACATCAAGGCCGTTCGCCGGTCGCCGGCCGGCTATTACAACGAATTCACGCGGCTCATTGCTCCCTTCCTGGCCCAGAATCTCGGCCTCCAGCTCGATGGCAAGCCGCTAACGCTGGTCTGTCGCGAGCATCGGCACACATTCCACGATGAAAACAAGCAGGTGCTGGGACACCTGCGCTGCGATTTCGTCTTCCAGGTGCTGATCGCGCCACCAGCCGGCGCGGAGCACGTCCTCAAGCTGGAGGAGAAGAACTATCCCGCCGACCTGAGCGGGCTGATCCATGTGTCGGTGCTGGCCGGCCCGGGCATCCGTGTGCTGGAGAAGCACGAGCCGGACGACGCGCTGCGGAGCCGGCCGACAATGGAGCGCTTACCGGAGGATGACCGCAAGCTGCGATCCGTCTCGCTGCGATTTTCCGTCGGTACGGCCGCGGCAAGCGCCGCTGCCGGGACGCCGCCCGTGCCGATGGCCGACGCGCCGAAGCAGCGTGACGATCACGAGGGACTGTTTCACCTGTTCATCAGCTCGGAACATGGCTTCGTGTTGCTGCTGCTGCTGTCGGCGTGGGTTGGCGCGGTGCACGCGCTGACGCCCGGCCACGGCAAGACGCTGGTGGCCGCCTACCTCGTCGGTCAGCAGGGGACGATCGGCCATGCCATCGTCCTCGGCCTGGTGACGACGTTGACGCATACCGGGGCTGTGCTGCTCCTGGCCTTTCTGCTGCGCTTTTTCTCCGAAGGCGCGCTGGCATCCGTGCAGGTCGGGCTGGGCATGGTGATGGGGCTTTTGATCGCGTGCCTCGGGTTCTGGCTGCTGCTACAGCGGCTCGCGGGCCGGGCCGACCATGTGCATCTGAGCGGCAATCACCACCACCACCATCACCACAATCACCATCACCACCATCATGAACATCATGATCATCTGCCGACGGCGCCGGCCGGCAAGGTCACCTGGTGGGGATTGATCGTGCTTGGCATGAGCGGCGGCATCATTCCCTGCTGGGATGCGATCGCCATGCTGGTGCTGGCTATCGGCGCCAACCAGCTTGCCCTGGCGCTGCCGATGTTGCTGGCGTTCAGCGCCGGCCTGGCCAGCGTGCTGGTGCTGCTCGGCATTCTGGTGGTGAAGCTGCGCAACTTCGCCGGCTCGCGCTGGGGCAACGGCCGCATCGTCCGCGCCTTGCCGCTCGTCAGCGCCCTGCTGGTCACCGCCATGGGCATCTGGCTGTGCTACGAGAGCGTGCACGCGACACGCTGAGGCGCGGAGTACCAATCACGGCATCCAGATGGATTCGTCCCGGATTCGTCCAGAAAGTGTCACACACCCCCTCGGCGCATCATCGCCTGGAATAATACAAGGTAATACGTCGAACGAGTGCGGCTATGCCACGTACGGCAACACATATGGCCCCTTGGGTATGACGGCAATGCGCGCCGTCGGGCCGTGTTCCGTCAGGCTGTCGGCGACGGCTTGCGCCCTGCTGGTGACCCGATTCGCTCGGGGCAGTCCCTGGCGGGAATTGCCGGGAGTCTCATGTTGTACTCGACAATATTCGAAATATCGCATATACTGGCTGCATGCAAGACAGCTTACGCCGCTTCAAGGCCGAGATTTTCCAGGCTCTCGCCCATCCGACGCGCATCGCGATCGTTGAGTTGTTGCGCGACCAGGGCGAGGTCCCTGTCAGCTCTATCCACGAGAAGCTTGCCCTGGAGCAGGCCAACGTCTCCCAGCACCTCGCAGTGCTGCGCGGCAAGCACATCGTCGTCGGCCGCAAGGAGGGCAATCAGGTCTTCTACTCGTTGCGCGATCGCATACTCGGCAAGGTGCTCGATCTGATGCGGCAGTTCTTTCAGAACCACCTGCGCGAAGCGCTCGATCTCCTCAATGACATGAAGACGGAGGCAGCGCCGGCGAGATGAGCAGCCTGGACCGTCTAGCTCGATTGCGCGCCGTCATCGAGGAGAGCGCTCACTTGCTCCCGTCACAGGGGCCCATCTCGGTCTTCATCCATCACAACACGCTGCACGCGCTGGAGTCGCTGCCGTTTGACGAAGCCCTCAAACAGGGGGCGCGGATATATGGCTGCCAGCCCTACCTCGACGAGAGTCGCTATCGCGCCAAGCTGGGAAAAGGGCGCATTCGCTCCTCCGACCTGCGCATGGTGCTGGGCGACGACCTGGGCGACCGCGCCACGGAGAACATTGCCGGCCTCATTCCTTTGATCGAACTGCGGCTGGCCATGCTGCAATACCCGCTGCTGACGGGACCGACCGAAGAACTGCATTGGTTCATGGCCGAGACCGACGCGCTGCGGCGAGTTCGCCGGGAAGCGTCATCGGCCATTCGCGAACGGTTGATCGCCGAGACGCGACGCTGGGCGATGCGCGACCTGCGTGGCGGACCGGACATTCGCGGTGTCAACGGCAGTCCCAACTCGACAGTGGAGGCGCGGTCGCCGGACAAGCTGTCCGGAATCGACCGCCTTGGCGATTCCGCGATGGAGACTTGGTCGCTGCCCGACTGGGAACGATTCACGCTGCAATCTCTGTGGCGTGTTTGTCGCGACGGTGTCCACGGTGTCGCCGATGTGCCGGCGTGCGCGCCGGCGGCGTCCTTGCCGGTGCGCCATCGCCACTGGCTGCTGCTGGCAACCAGCCGCGACGCCGATCAACTCGTTCATGAAGTGTTGATTCCCTTCTGCGCCGCCTACCTGGACCAGGGGCTGTCGCACTGGCGCTTTCCGCAGCGAGAGCGCGGCCTGCTGAGGTGCTTCCGCAATCTTTATGCACGACGGGGCGGGGCGCCGGTGCCCTGGTTGCATGGACTGCGCAGCGAGCTGCGCAGGCTTCTCGACGACAGGCTGTCCGCTCTCACGTCGATCGAGGAATCACTCAGGTTGCTCGGGGTTGCCGACTACGAATGGCATGACTTCATCGCAGCAACGTTGCTGGCCCTGCGCGGCTGGGCGGGCATGATCCGCCAGATCGAGATGCGCGGCAACCAGCTGACCTCGTCGTCGCAGGAAAGCGACCTCATCGAGTTCCTGGCGATTCGCTTGCTGCTGGAACGCCAGGCGCTGATGCACGTCGCACGCCAGGCGCTTGATTTCCACGGGCCGTTATGCGAGCTACGCGCGGCAGCGCGCCGGCGCGCCGCCGCACCGGCGTCCTTGACCGTCGAGCAACGTGCCTTTCAGGTCTTCCAGCTGGCCCAGGTCATCGGCTGGACACCGGAGGAGTTGAGTCGCCTGTCTCGCAAAAACTGGGCCGCGCTGCTGATCGAGATTGAGGGCTTTGCGGAGATTGAGCGGCGCCGCATCTTTCACCTGGCCTATGAACGCCGCTTCTACTCGCAGGCCCTGGACGCGATTGCTCTGCACGGGCATGTTCGGCGCGAGCACGTGTCATTTCGGGCGTCGGCAACGCCTCGCTTCCAGGCAATCTTCTGCATCGATGAGCGCGAAGAATCGATTCGCCGTCATCTGGAGGAGATCGCTCCGGACTGCGAAACGTTCGGTATCGCCGGTTTTTTCTTCGTACCGATGTATTATCGCGGCGCCGGCCATGCCCAGTTTGTCTCGCTTTGCCCCGTGGGCTTACATCCCAGACACTGGGTCATGGAGCAGGTGGAAAGTGCGCATCGCGAGTCACACCAGCGCCGGGCCTGGTTCCGGAGGATTCTCGGGCTGGCGTCGCGCCGCTTTCATGCCGGCAGCAGGGCTTTTGCGGTCGGCGCGCTTCTCGCGGCTGTGTTCGGCCCGCTGGCATCGGTTCCCCTCGTTGCCCGAACCTTCGCGCCGCGCTTGACGGCGCGTCTTCGCCGGCTGTTCGGCCGTTTCGTGCAAGCATCCCCGGTCACGCGATTGCTGCTGGAGCGGCGGGAAGACGTGCCTGGTCCACATGACGGCCATGTCGGCTTCAGCCTGGATGAAATGGCCGACATCGGCGAGCGTGTGCTGCGCGATCTCGGCGTGACCCGATTGTCGCGGCTGGTACTGATCATCGGGCATGGCTCGACAAGCCTGAACAATCCGCACGAGTCGGCCTACAATTGCGGCGCCTGCGGCGGCGGTCGTGGCGGCCCCAGTGCTCGGGCCCTCGCCAGTATCCTCAACAATCCATGTGTGCGGGAACGGCTCGAAAAGCGCGGCCTGCATGTGCCCGCCGACACCGTATTTATCGGCGGCTGGCACAACACGGGTAACGACACCGCCACGTTCCACGACCTCGATTGCTTGCCCGTCTCGCACCGGGATGAATTCGCGACGGCGCGGGCCGAGATCGACGCCGCTTGCATGCGCGATGCCCACGAGCGCAGCCGCCGCTTCGACTCCGCGCCACTGACGCTATCGTTTGCCGCCGCGCAGCAACATGTGGAAGGACGCACCGAGGACCTGGCCCAGGTTCGGCCCGAACTGGGGCATGCCACCAATGCGCTGCAGATCATCGGCCGGCGGCAGTGGACGCGCGGCTTGTTCCTGGATCGACGCGCCTTCCTGACCTCCTACGATCCGACACAGGATGACGCCGAGGGCGCGATCCTGAACAGAATCCTGCAGGCAGTCTTGCCCGTTTGCGCCGGTATCAATCTTGAATACTACTTTTCGTGCGTGGACAACGTCGGCTGGGGCAGCGGCACCAAGCTGCCGCACAACATCACCGCCATGCTCGGCGTCATGGACGGGGCCGCCAGCGATCTGCGCACGGGCCTGCCCTGGCAAATGGTCGAAATCCACGAGCCGGTGCGGTTGCTGAACATCATCGAGACGACGCCGGCGATCATGTTGGGCATCATGGACCGCAACGCCGCTATCGGCCGGCTGTGCCGCAACGGCTGGGTGCAAGTCGCCGTCATGGATCCCCAGACGCGGGCGCTCAGCGTTTTCCGGAATGGCCGGTTCGAGTCCTATCGGCCGCAGTCATTGCAGTTGCCGGCGGCGGCGTCCTCCACGGATTGGTACCGCGGCTGGCGCGATCACCTGGAGTTCGCCACCATCGGCGCCTAGATGATGGCCTGCTTCGGGAGGGCGAGGCTCCTGCCGAGCCGCGGAGCGACAAGTGTCAAGTAGGTTCATGGCCGGCAGGAGCCTTGCCCTCCCGAGGCCCACGCCTGGCTGCTCCGGGATCCATGAAACGGCCATCTGGCTGCTGCGAAAGATGAGGCCATGGGCGAGCACATGCTGGACCTTGGGATACTGAAGACCTGGTTAGGCGTGGTTGTCATCGCGGCGCCGACCACGCTGCTGGCGCTTCTGGGCGCAGCGGCCTTGCTCGGTTGGCGACTTTCCGAGCGCGTCATCACTCGCTGCGTGCATGCGGCCGTCGGCAGTGGCCTGCTGGCCGCTCTGGCTGTGCTCATCATCATGCTCGCAGACGGCTCGCGGCATGTCGATGTCCAGATCGGTGACTGGGTGAAGATCCCGCACTACCATTTCTCGGTCAGCTTCGTCTTCGACCGACTATCCGTGCCGCTGGCCATCCTGTCCTTCGTCCTGTCAGGAACCATCGCGGCCTTTGCTGCCCGCTACTTGCATCGCGAAGGCGGGTTCAATCGTTTCTTCACGCTTTATGCGCTGTTTCTCCTCGGCATGGTGGCGGCGTCGCTGGCGGGCACTATCGAAACGCTTTTTGCCGGCTGGGAACTGGTGGGGCTGTCATCGGCGCTGCTGGTCGGCTATTACCAGGACCGTCCGGCGCCGGCGCGGAACGGCATCTGGGTGTGGGTTATCTATCGCGTTTCCGATGCGGCGTTGTTGCTGGCTGCCGTCGTCCTGCATCACTTGACCGGCGAAGGTGATTTCGCTCAACTCTGTGGCCACGGGCCCTGGCCGGGCGGCACCGCCTCGCTAACAGCCGGCCAGGCGTTGATCGTGGGTCTGCTTCTGCTGCTTGCTGCCGCGGGGAAATCCGGCCTGGCGCCCTTTTCCGGCTGGCTGCCGCGCGCCATGGAAGGACCCACGCCCTCCAGCGCAATCTTCTATGGCGCACTGTCGGTGCACCTGGGGGCCTTCCTGCTCTTGCGCGTCAGTCCGATTCTCGAATGCTCCATGTGGCTGTCCGCTGCCATCGTGATACTTGGCCTGACGACCGCGGTGCTGGCAGTGCTGGTCGGCCGCGTGCAGACCGACATCAAGTCAGCCCTGTGTTACGCCAGCCTGGTGCAGGTCGGCATCATCGTCGCCGAAATCGGTTTGGGTTTTCGCTATCTCGCCCTGGTGCACCTCCTCGGCCATGCCTGCTTGCGTACCCTGCAGTTCCTGCGGGCCCCGACGTTGCTGCACGATCATCTTCAGCAGGTGAATGCCATTGGCGCTGATGCGTTAGGCTCGGCGAGCGACGGCCAGACGACCCGCTTGCGCTCGTCCCGCCTTCACCTGTGGCTGTATCGCTTTGCACTGGAGCGGGCGTACTTTGATGCTCTCTTGCTGGCGTGGGTCGTCGAGCCATGCCGGCGATTGTTTCGCTGCTGCGACGCCCTGGAGCGGCGCTGGACCGATTGGTTGGCGGGGACCCGCGCTGCGCAGCTGGACATCACCGCAGTTGACCCTGCCGGGAAACACGAAGATCGATTGGCGAGCTGACATTGAGCGTGCCGGAAATGATTGAATTCCCCTGGCTTGAAGTCTCGCTCATCCTGGCCGCGCTCGGCGCGGTGTCCGTGGGATGCTTGCGCAGCCCCGGCCGCGCCTACGGCTGGGGGCTTGCCATCACCGCCGCCGTGTTTGCCTGCACGGTGCCGGCCTGGCTGCAACATTATCTTGGACTGAAAACCTCGCCACACTGGTCGATCCAGGAAGCGCTGTTCGGCACAATCATTTTTCAGCTGGATGAATTGAGCGCCCCGCTCGTGCCAGCCGTGGCCCTGCTGCATTTCCTCACGGCCTTGGCGACGGCGCGGACCAAGATGCGCCGCTTTTCATTGTCCTGGTCCCTGGCTTCCGAATCCATTCGCCTGGCCACCTTCAGCTGCGCGACGCCATGGGTGCTGATCGGTCTCCTGATTGCATGCGCCATTCCTCCGTTCGTGGAGCTGCGCAATCGTGGCAAGTCGACCGTTGTCTACCGCCTGCACATGGGGCTTTTTGTGGCCCTGCTCATTATCGGCTGGGCGGCGGTCGAAGCGGCGGGCAATCCGGCCGTGGCGCCTTCCTGGGCAGTCATTCCGCTCATGGCCGCCGTCCTGATTCGCTGCGGCGCCATTCCCGCACACTGCTGGCTTACCGACTGGTTCGAGAACGCTTCCTTCGGGAATGCCCTCCTGTTCGTCGCGCCGCTGACCGGTGTTTATGCCGCCCTGCGGCTCGTGATTCCCAGCTCGCCCGACTGGGTTTTGCTCGGCATCGTCTCCTTCTCGCAAGCAACGGCAATCTATGCGGCAGCGATGGCCGTGTTTCAGGTCGAGGCGAGGCGGTTCTTTGCTTATCTCTTCCTGAGCCATGCCTCGCTCGTGCTGCTCGGCCTGGAGCTGCATACGCCGCTGTCGCTGACCGGGGCCCTGTGCCTGTGGTTTTCCACCATCCTGTCGCTTGGCGGCTTCGGCTTGACCTTGCGGGCCCTGGAGGGACGATTTGGCCGACTGTCGTTGGCCCGACATCGTGGGCTTTACGATCACTCGCCCACCCTGGCGGTCTGCTTTCTGTTGACCGGCCTCGGCAGCGTCGGCTTTCCGGGCACGCTGGGCTTCATCTCGACCGAACTGCTTGTCGATGGTGCAAGCTCTGCCAGCCCGGTCGTCGGTCTCGTCATGGTGTCCGCAGCGGCGCTCAACGGCATTGCGGTGCTTCGCGTCTATTTCTTGCTGTTCGCTGGTGCTCGCCACACGTCCACAGTCTCGCTGGAAATGGGCGTGCGCGAGCGCATGGCCCTGCTCGCCCTGGCGGCTCTTGTCCTTTGCGGCGGCCTGTTCCCGCAGCCTGGCATCGCTACCCGCTACAAGGCCGCCGAGGAGCTTCTCCAGCAACGCCACAGGCATGAGGTGAGTGATCTCGCAGACCGGCCAGGTGCAGGCAATCAGCCCGGCTGATTTTTCCCCTGGCAATTCTCGACAAACCTCACGGCTGTCGGCTCGGCTCTTGTCTACTTGAGCGGCAGGCGCACTGCTTCGCCGGTCGCTGCCGAGAGAAGGCAGGCCTGGCAGATCTCGACGGCGGCGCGGCCCTCGGTCCCGCCCACGTGCGGCGGCCGCCCTTCGTGGATGCTGTCGATGAACTCCTGCACCACGCCGATATGCGGGAACAGACGGATCGGCGACTTCGGTTCCTTCAGGTAATCGAAACGCTCCGGAACGTAAACGCGCTCCCACCTGTCCCCCTTGCCCAGGTCGAGATACTCGAAGTTCTCCAGGTCGATGATGCCGTCGCGGCCGACGACCTGGAAACGCACCTCGCTGGATGGAATCCCCGGCGACGGAAACTCGCTCGAGATCCACATGTGGCCCATGATGCCGTTGGCGAAGACAAGCTGGGCCATGACGCTCTGGGCCGCGGCCGCAAGGTCGCTGAACGTGTTCACCTGAGCGAACACCTGGACCACATCGGAATCGGTCAGCCAGCGCAGGAAATCGGTGTTGTGCGAGGCCATGCCCATGAACAGGCCGCCGCTCTTCGGGTCGGCCATCCAGCCACGATTCTCGAACAGCTCGCGCGTCAGGTGGATCGGGAAGCTCGAGATGGTGCGGAGCATGCGCAGCGGGCCGATGACGCCGTCGTCGATGAGCTGCTTGGCCTTCATCGTCACCTTGCGATAACGCTCGGTCTTGACGACAGCGAGGTTGACCTTGGCGGCGGCACAGGCGGCGCTCATGGCGTCGCACTCGGCCACGGTCGGCGCCATTGGCTTCTCGGCAAGCACATGCTTGCCGGCCGCCGCGGCCTTTTGCGTGAGTTCCAGCCGGTCCTGGTCCGGCGTGGCCAGGATGACGGCATCCACGTCCTTGCGTGCCAGCAAGGCATCGGCGCTCGCCTCGGCCGGCACGCCATAGTCGGCCGCGAGTTGGGCGGCACGCTTGCCGCCGGCGACCGCCGACAACCGAGCGCCGCGCACATGCCTGCTCAACGCCTCCGAATAGGTCAATCCCATGAAGCCGCTGCCAATCATGCCGACGCCAACCTGCATCTGTGTCTCCTATCTTTCATTTCGCCGGCAGGGCGAGGCTCCTGCCGGGCCGTGACTTTCCCGCTCCCAACAATCGACCCGCGGCAGGCGTCAGTTCAGCGATGCTGCTTGTGGCAAGCGGCGCAGCGATTGCCGAGCAGTTCGAGGGCCTGGCGAACGCCCTGGAAATCGCGGCGGTCGGCGTGGTTGACGATGCGCTCGGCGGCGGTGCGGAAGGAACCGGTCTGCTCGCGCCAGTGCATCTTGTCGCCGCGCGGCGGCGCGAGGCGTTCGAGGATGCCGGCCCCCTCCGCGATCATGACCGCCAGCGCTCGCGTTTGCTTCCAGCCGGCGTCATCGCGCGGCTCTTTCTCCAACGAGCGAATCAGCAGGCCGCGTAGACCGGTCGGCGCGTTCACCGCGCGCATGATGTCGGCGATGCCGGCCGTCGGAGAAGCCCCCTCCTTGCCGTTACCATCCTTGGCGTCCTCGACGTGCTTGCCGAGAAACTCGTAGATCTGCAACCAGGCTTCTTCAGCTTCGTTGTTCGAGTAAGCAGCGCTCCCCGGCGGGCCCATGAAGCCTTCCTTGACGCCCACGAACTGATACACTTTCGTCGCCACAGGCCGGCGGGCAAGTGCCGCGCGAAAGACATCGATCTGTTTCCCTCGCGCGGCATCGGAACGGGAGAACACGCCCAGCACCGGGGACTTCAGTGTCGCCACATCGCCTTCCGGGACGAAACCATCACACGTGACGCACGCCTGCACGGGAGTGTCCATGGCGAGTCGAAGCGCTGCCGCGCCGCCAGGCCCCCAGCCCAGAAGGCCGATGCGCTCCGCCAGCACGTCGGGGCGCTTGCGCAGCCAGCCGATGGCCGCGCGCAGCTTGTCCACGCCGTGCTCATTCACGGCCACCACGACATAGCCGATGGAACTGAGTTCGCGGGCACTCAAACGATACCAGTCGTCCCGGCCGTCGCCGCCGCCAACCAGCAAGACGGCCGGTAGCTTCTCCCTGGTATCGGGCCGAGCCAGATAGCCAGGCACGTCGCCCGGCAACAGCACGGCTCGCGTCACGATCTCCGGGTCGGTGATCGACTTGAACTCATCCAGAAAAGGCGTCAGCTTGCGCTTCTGCTGCCCGGCGCCGGCGACGAGAGACGCCGCCAGGCAAGCCGCCGCCGTGGCGAATAAGACCGCGGCGCATAAGACCGCGGCGCGGAGAATAGCAATCTGCCTCCGGTCATCATTCATCTCGGCGATCCTATCACTTCGCGGTGCCGGCTGCAAGCATCTCGACTTCTCGACTCGGGCACGTGCTCAGTATTCCAGGCCGATAATCTCGTCGCCGGCAATGGTGGACAGCGCCCGGTAGGTCGCCGGCTGAATCGTTTGGGCGATGAAGCGGACGCTGCCATCCATGAAGAGGAAATTGCAGCCGCTGGGATGCAGGCTGCGAAAGCCGCTGACGAGGTCCTTGCCGGCGGCGTTGTCCCCCTTGGGGTCCTGTCCCCAGATGGTGGGCGTCGTCGGCCGGCGGTTCATGGGCTCGTCGCGCGGGTCCGCCGGCAAGCCATATTGCGCGGTGACGGCGAACACCGAGCCGTACCAGGGATGCGACTCATCGGTGACGCCGGCCGCGCCCCAGGACTGATCGATGGGCACCGGCAGGCCAAGAAACGGGTTGATAGCGGGCACGCCGGGATTGGCCAGATCGCGGACAAGATAAAATGGGTTGCCGCCCGCCGCCTCGCCGATGGCCATGGTCGAACTCATGCCGTCGGTGATCTCGCGGCGGAAGGTTCCCTTCTCGTCGCGGCTGCGGATGCCGAACATGCCGCGCGTCTGCGCTGGCACTTTCTCCCAGCGGCGATGAATGGCGGCGTTGGCTCCCTTGCAGAACGCATAGTCCATGCCTGCCGCGGAGGGGGGCAGCGCCATGTTCCATTGCGCGGCGACCGAGTCCAGCGCGATTGACCCGCCCGCGCGGTTGCTGGGACAGTAGAACAGCGGCACCTCGGTCGCCACCGCCGCGAAGTTCGCCGGCAGCCACCACGGATCGTCGAAGCTGTACATCCTGTGGGTGTTGTCCTGCTCGATGAAGGGCAAGAGTTGCGTGAAGCCCGTGGCTTCCGCGTCGCTCATCACCGTCTGGTCGGTCATCAGCCCCGGCGGATAGTAGAGCTTCACCGACTCGTGCAGATGCAGGGCCAGGCCTAGCTGGCGGAGGTTATTCTGGCACTGCGTGCGACTGGCGGACTCGCGGACCTTCATGACGGCCGGCAGCAGCAAGCCGATCAGCACCGCGACGATGGCGATGACCACCAGCAGTTCGATCAGGGTGAAGCCACGCCGTCCGCTCCGCATGACTGGATCCATGCCTGCAAGAAATGACCATGGGGATATTGTACAATGACACGGCCGATACGAGGTATCTCATGATCTTGCTCAAGCATGGCTTGCGGACCGTTGACAAGCCTTACACGGCCAAGGTCTTTGGCGTGGATGAAGACCAGTTCGATGAACTGGTGGACGAGGATACGCGTGCGGAACTCCTTGATGGAGTGATGATCGTGCATTCGCCGGCAACGATCGAGCATGACGACGTGGGCGGGTTCATTCGGACCTTGATGCGGCTCTACGCCCGCAAGCGCCGGCTGGGAAAGGTTCTCGGTCCCGATTCACTGGTGCATCTCAAGACCTGCCGGTTGCTTGCCCCCGACGCCTATTTCGTCGAAAAACGGCGAGCGCCCTCGCGAAAGGTGAAACGCTTTGAAGGGGCGCCCGACTTGACTCTGGAAGTGCTGAGCCCTTCCAATCGCGACAATGACTTGCTCGACAAGCGTCCTGCCTTCAAGGCCGCCGGCGTCCACGAACTCTGGTTCATCGACCCGGGCGCCTGCGAAGTCATGATCGATCGCAAGCGCGGCCGTCACTACAACGAAGAAGTCGTGACACGCGGCAAGGTTCATTCCGACGCCATGCCAGGCTTCTGGATCGATGTCGCCTGGCTGTGGAGTGATCCGCTGCCGGACGAACTGGATTGCCTTGAGCAGATTCTTGGCAGCGGTCGGCGATAGCCGGCTTGGCCATGATCGCCTGGTTTGCATGAAGGCCTGAAGTCTGGCGACTTCGGCCATGAGACCGCTATCCCGAGTGAGCAAGGAGGCCCCGGCCATGGAGGCGGCCGACGATCCGCTTGCCGCACACCTGCGCGTGGTGCTGGTGCACGACTGGCTGACCGGCATGCGCGGCGGGGAAAAGTGCCTGGACGCGCTGTGTCGCCGCTTGCCGCGCGCCCGGCTCTTCAACCTGTTGCATCGCCGCGGTTCCGTGAGCCCGGCCATCGAGCGGCTGCGACCGCGCTCCAGCTTCTTGCAACACCTTCCCGGGATCGAGAATTACTACCGTTATCTGTTGCCGCTGATGCCGCTGGCGGCGCGCTGGCGCGTGCCGCCCTGCGATGTCGTCCTGAGCCTGAGTCACTGTGTGGCCAAGGCCGCCTGCCCGCCGCCCGGCGTGCCGCACGTCTGCTATTGCCTCACGCCCATGCGCTATGCCTGGCATCTGCGGTCGAGCTATCTCGACAATGAATCACGCTCCTTTCGAATTCTCGCGGGCCTCCGCGGCTGGGCCGAGCACAGGATGCTCGACATGCTGCGCGACTGGGACCGGCGCACCGCCGAGCGCGTGACCCACTTCATCGCCGTCAGCGAGACGGTGCAACAGCGCATCGCCGACTGCTACGGCCGGCACAGCCAGGTCATCTATCCGCCGGTGGACACGGATTTCTATTGCCCGGCCCCCGTGCCCCGCGAAGACTTCTACCTCGTCGTGTCGGCGCTCGTCCCCTACAAGAGGATCGACCTGGCGGTGTCGGCATGCACGCGCCTGGGCCGACGACTGCACATCATCGGCACGGGTCCGGAATCGGGCCGCTTGCGGGTGCTGGCTGGTGACAACGTACAGTTCCTCGACTGGCAATCTGACAGTGCGGTGCGCGACCAGATGCGCCGCTGCAAGGCATTGCTCTTCCCGGGCGAGGAGGATTTCGGCATCGTTCCCGTGGAGGCGCAGGCCTGCGGCGCCCCCGTCATCGCCTTCGGCCGCGGCGGCGCCACCGAGAGCGTCATCCCTTCCACCGGCCTCTGGTTTGCAGAGCAATCTGTCGATTCGCTGGCGACCGCCATCGAGCAATTCGAGAAACTGACCTTTGATCCGCACACGGCGCGGTCCAACGCGCTGCGCTTCCACGCCGACCGGTTTACCAGCGCGATGCTGAAATTCCTCGTTCACGTTTCGCGTTCGCGCACACAGTCCTCGACCGTAACCTATGAGCGCGAAACGCAAGCAAGGCCCGCGCGCAACTGCTCCATGCCCTTGAGCAGCACATCGCCGCCGGCGGCAAAGGACACGCGCAGCAAGCCCTCGCCCGCCTGACCGTACGCCGAGCCGTGCAGGACCACGACGCCGGCATCCAGCAGCCTGCGCCGCACCTGATCGGACGACATTCCCAGGCCGCGCACGTCGAGCATGACGAAGAAGCCACCCTCGGGAACCAGCGGGATGACGCCGTCGATGCCGCGTAGTCCGGCCAGCAGCAAATCGCGGCGGGTCTGGTACTCGCGGGCAACGTTGTCGTGGTAGTCGCGCCCAAGCTCCAGGGCCGCAACCGCCGCGTCCTGGATGAACGTCGCCGGTCCGCGGCTGAACTGCTGCCAGAGCAGCAGCATCCGGTCGATGATCTCCGCGGCGGCCGCGCAATAGCCGACGCGCCAGCCGGGCATCGCGTACGTCTTCGAGAAGCTGTTGATCAAGATGGTCCGCGCACGGGCCGTGGCCGACAGGCTTGCCGGCGACACGTGCTTCTTGCCGTCGAAGGTCAACGTCTCATAAATCTCGTCGCTCAGGAGTCGCAAGTCATGCTCGGCGGCGAACTCATCGATCGCTCGTAACTCATCCGCGCGAAAGACCGTGCCCACCGGGTTCCAGGGTGTGTTGATCAGAATGGCCCGGGTGCGTTTCGAGACGGCATTCTTCAGTGCTTGCACATCGACACTGAATCGGCCGTTCTCGAACAGCGGCGGCACGAAGACTGGCTTGCCGCCCCACACCTGGATGGGCCCGGTGTAGGCATCGTAGATCGGCTCGGGCAGCAGGACCTCGGCGCCCGGTTCGAGCAGCGCGCCCAGAGCGGCGAATAAACCACCGGTAGCACCATCGGTGATCAGCATCTCGCGCTCGGGATCGTAGTCGAGGCCATGATCGCGCCTTAGCCGCTCCGCGACGGCCCGGCGCAAAGCCGGCTCTCCACGATTGTCCGGGTAGCCGGTGCGGCCGGAGCGCATGGCGTGCTCGGCTGCTTCAATGACGGCGGGCGGCGTGGGCAAGTCCGGCTGGCCGCGCATCAGCGACACCAGCGACTGGCCGCGCGATTGCAACGCGCGAACCTCGTCGAGCACGCGGTTCACCGCTGTCGGCTGCAGCACGCTCCAGCGACCGTGGGATGATGTAGAGATTCTCTTCAAGTGGCGATGGCTCCGTTGCCCAGATTGTTGAAAACAATACCGTTGCGCTTTTTCTGAGCCCCGTTTACGGGGCTTGCCGCGGAGCGGTGTAGGCCCGCGATTCATGGCGGCTAATATGCGTGTTGTAGGACCTTAGCAAGCCCCGTTCACGGGGCTTCTCGCTGTTAGGCTTCAGCTGAGCCAACAGAGCTAAAGCCAAACGCCGAAAAGCCCCGTAAACGGGGCTTTTGGATTTTTAGATGGGGTATTTCTCCTGAACCCGCCGTAAACAGCGGGCCTACACCGCTTCGCGGAAAGCCCCGTGAACGGGGCTAAGGAGGCTTTCGAGCCACCGTAGGCAAAAGCGCAATGGCATTGGTTGAAAATAATCTACCAGCTAATCCTGTCGTACAACGCTCGCAGTTTGGCGCCGCGCATGGCATTGATCATGTTTGCATGAGTGCGACCAGCCGTGCGTGGTAGCGCACAATGGGTCGCGCGACGTTCAGCTCAGGTTCGTCGCTCCTTCGGGGTAACCCCGAAGAGAAAAGCATCTGAATTAACAGCGTGCTTAACTTCTTGAGAACCCCCGCCGCATTGCAATTCTCGCGAGGCGCCTTTCACGAGTCAAGTACTCAGTCGAAATCACTTGGAGTCGAAGATCTTCGGCAAGCTTTGCGCCACCTGGCCGATGCCCTTGTCGCTCAGCTCGCCCTTGCGGAAGGCATGGCTGGCGCGGACCGTGAAGTCGCTGTAGAGCACGACAGTCACGGCGGCGTCCCTGGCGATCTTGTAGCGGGTGGGCCCGGCCGGGCTATCGATCGTCAGGATCGTTGCCTTGATGTTCTCCTTGGTGGCGAGGGCGGCGAGTTCCTTGGCCAGCTTGTCGTTGCTGCTGAGGAAGACGGCGAAGCTGCCCATGCCGGCCTTCTTGTTCTTCAGCGTCTCGGCATCGATCTTCTTGATGAGCCTGGTCACCGACGGCGTGACGGTGCGGGCGAACACGATCGCCACGGGGCCGGCGCCGTTCTCGCAGAACAGGCAATGCTTCTTGCCCGCCTGCTCGCCTGTGACGTTGAAGGGATGAAACGGCCCCGGGATGTCGTCGCCCGCCTGGGGCCCGGATTTGAGCGGCTCATCGGCGCGTGCGCCCGCCAGGCACAAAGCCGCGCCGGCCAGTAGAGCAAACGCCGCGTACTTCATCAGTTGTCTCCAGGAAAGCGCCGAAGTGAATACTCGCTCATTCTAGTGACTTTCGGCAATGCGAGCTTATTCAAGGATTGACCGGCTGCCAATTCCCGATCAACTTCAGAATCCCTTGAGGTGTCGAGCCATGCGGGTTGTTCTTCGCGGTGGCATCATTGCCTTGTTGCTGGCGCTCGCTGGAACAGCTCAAGCCGGCGACGAGGCGCCCTTGTCGCGCCTCGCTTTCGGTTCCTGCGCGCGGCAGGACAGGCCGCAGCCGATCTGGGACGCTGTCGTCGAAACCAGGCCGCAGCGCTTTGTCTTTCTGGGCGATAACATCTATGCCGACACGGAAGACATGGACGTCATGCGCGCCAAGTATGCGTTGCTCGCCAGGCAGCCCGGCTTCCAGAAGCTCAAGCAAACCTGCCCGGTGCTGGCCACCTGGGACGATCACGACTACGGCGCCAATGACGCCGGCGCGGAGTACCCCAAGAAGCGTGAGTCCCAGCAGGTCTTTCTCGATTTCTTCGAGGTCCCAAAGGACGATCCACGCCGCTCTCGGGAGGGCGTCTACTTCGCTCAGGTCTTTGGCCCGAAGGGCAAGCGCGTGCAGCTCATCTTGCTTGATGGCCGTTACTTTCGCAGCCGGCTGAAGAAAGGCTATCAGCCGGGAGAGTCGGGCGAAGGCTTCCGCGGCAAGTATCGCCCCAATAACAAGGCGAATGCGACCATGCTCGGCGACAAGCAGTGGGACTGGCTGGCGGAGCAGCTCAAGGTCCCGGCCGAGCTGCGCATCATCGGCTCGGGCGTCCAGGTCGTGGCGGATGAGCACGGCTCCGAGATGTGGGGCAATTTCCCGCGCGAGCGCCGGCGTCTCTTCCGACTGATCCGCGACACCAACGCCAACGGCGTCGTGTTTCTCAGCGGCGACCGCCACCTCGCCGAGATCTCGCGCTTGCCCGCCGATCATGCCGACGGGGTCGGCTACCCTCTCTTCGACGTCACGAGCAGCAGCCTGAACGCGCCGAGCGGGAATTTCACCAAGAGCGGCATTCGTTTCGCCAACGAAATCAACTCGTATCGCGTCGGCCTGACATACTTCGACGTCAACTTCGGCAACGTGCTGATCGACTGGGAATCAGCCGATCCCGTGGTCCGCCTGCAGGTTCGGGAAGAAAAGGGAGGGGTCGTGCTGCAACAGCGCCTGAAGCTGAGCCAGCTACGCGCGCCGAAGCAACCACAGTAGCCTCATGAACACGAGCCCCGAAATCGTCTTGGACGGGCCGACGAGCGCGCCCTGGAAGCTTGCGCTCGCCCACGGTGCCGGGGCCGGCATGTTCACTCCCTTCATGGAGGCTTTCGCAAGCGGTCTCGCGGACCAGGGTTTTCGGGTCGCGCGCTTCGAGTTCCCTTACATGGAAGGGCAGCGCAAGACGGGGAAGAGACGGCCGCCGGACCGGGAACCCGTGCTGCGGGCCGCCTGGCTCGCCGTCGTGGAAGCGCTTGGCCGCGAGCGACTCGTCATCGGCGGCAAGTCGATGGGCGGCAGGATCGCCAGCCTGATCGCCGATGAAGCGAAAGTGGCGGGCCTGGTCTGTCTTGGCTACCCGTTTCATCCCACCGGCAAACCGGACCGCCTGCGCGTCGAGCACCTGGCGACGATTGCCACTCCGACATTGATTTGCCAGGGCACGCGCGATTCGTTCGGCGGTCGCGAGGAGGTCGCCGGCTACGACCTTGCCGGCTCGATCCGCATCCACTGGCTCGAGGACGGTGATCACGGTTTCAAGCCGCGCAAGAGTTCGGGGCGCACGGAAGAGCAGAACTGGCAGGAAGCCATCGCCGCCATCGCGGCCTTCGTCAAGGGGCTGCCATAGTCGCAGCCTTTCCAGCATGGTCGAGCGCATCATTTCCGGCGGGCAGACAGGCGTGGATCGGGCCGCGCTCGACGTCGCGCTGGCGCTCGGCATCCCGTGCGGTGGCTGGTGCCCGAAGGGTCGCCGGGCGGAAGATGGCGCGATCCCGGAGCAATATCCACTGCACGAGGCCGCCTCGTCCCGCTATCCCGAGCGCACGGCGTTGAACGTTCAAGACGCGGATGCGACGTTGATCCTGACGCGCGGCAAGCCGGACCGCGGCACCGCCTTGACGCGCGATCTGGCACGGCGCCACGGCAAGCCGTGGCTCGTCGTGGACCTGGAAAAGCCCGTCAGGCCGGCGGCCGTGGCGAAATGGGTGCGTGAGAACGACGTCGTCACGCTCAACGTTGCCGGCCCGCGTCTCAGCTCCGCCCCCGGCATTGATGAGCAAGCTGCTGCGTTTCTGCGCAAGCTACTGCGCCAACCGGCCAGGCGCAAGGCCGACACCTGAGAGGCTGTCCGAAGGGGTCTGACCCCGTTTCGGACAGCCCGCATCAAGCAACTGACGGCGGCACGGTGCCTACCCAGATTTCGCCGAGCGGCTCGGCCTGCTCGGCGAGGATGCGGCCGCGGCGCACGAGTTCGAGGATGGCGAGAAACAGGCCGATGAGCCGGCCGCGGCTATGAGGAGGCATGAATAGGTCGCGGAACGGCAAACGCTGGCACTCCTGTAGCCGCGTTTCGATCTGCTCCATGTGCACGTGCAGCGGCGTCTCGTCCACCACGATCTGCCGCGGCGTCAGCGATGCGGTTTCGCGCATCAGGCGGCCAAAGGCGCTCACCAGGTCCCACAGCTCCACCTGATGCAGCGGTTGCTGGGCCGGATCGGGCGGCGGCGGCATCTCCAGCGGCAGCCGCGACATCCGCGACTGCTGCCGTTCCGCCTGCTCCTCCAGCAGTGACGCTGCATCCTTGTACTTCTTGTACTCGAGCAGTTGCTTCACCAGTTCGCGGCGCGGGTCGGCTTCCTCCGCGTTCATCTCCTCCGGCCGGGGCAGCAACATCCGGCTCTTGATCTCCATCAGTGTCGCCGACATGACCAGGAAATCCCCGGCCCATTCCACGTCGATTGCCTGGATGACGTCGAGATACTCCAGGAATTGCCCGGCGATCCGCGCGATGGGAATGTCGAGGATGTCCACCTCGTCGCGACGCACCAGGTACAGCAAGAGGTCCATCGGCCCCTTGAAGGCCTCGATCTCGATCTGATATTCCATGCTGCCATTGTGCGCGAAATCGGCGATCCATGCCAGGCGGGAATCGTCGGCCGGCTTCTCGATGTGCCGCGTGTGACGCGGTCGCTGGGCGCCCTGACTCTGGTTGCCATGAGCAACCTCCTTCGGTATCGGTGACGGGGAGGCAGTTTCTACTCGGTCCTTGCAGGAGTTGCAGGCCATGTCCAGGCGAAAGCCGAAGAAAACCGCCCCACGCAAGAAGCCCGAAGCTGCGCGTGGGCTGCGCCAGGCACTCGGCAAGCAAGGGAAGGCGGAACTCGTCGAGCTGCTACTGGAACTGGCCGCGTCGGATCGCCGGATTCAACGCCAGCTCTCTGCCCGCTTCAACCTGGTCGTTGCGCCTGGCGAACTCGTGGCCGCGACCCGTCGCGCCATCGACATCGCGACCGACTTTGACGAGCGGGACATCAACAGCAACTTCGATTACGACGATCACGCCTACGAGGAGGTAAAGCGAAACCTGGCCCGCCTGATCGCCGCGGGAAAACTGCGGCAGGCCATGCAGCTCTCCCTGGAACTGATGAAGGCCGGAAGCTATCAGGTCGAGATGAGCGATGAAGGGCTGATGGCCGATACCATTGAAGACTGCTTGAGCGTGGTCCTCGACGGACTCAGGAAGTGCGATCTGCCTGGGGACGAAGTCGCAGCCTGGTGCTCGGCGATGCTCGACAAGGATCGTGTGAAGTTCATCGCTCGGGACTCGATTCAATCCCTACGAAACCGCGTCCAGGCGCTTGGGAAGTCTTAATCCAAATGGCCATTTCGTAGCCGAATCTCGGGAGGGCGAGGCTCCTGCCGAGCCGTGAACCCGCATGATTCCTGTCGCTCCACGGCTCGGCAGGAGCCTCGCCCTCCCTGCACTGGCCCCCGCCCGTCGGCTTACGGAACTCTTGCGAGTTCCGCTGCAAACTCAAGCGCTATGAGTTCTGGTCTGCATTCCCGGATGCCGCCAGCCAGAGCCGGGCCAGGGAGACGACGACCGATTGTGGCCCGGCGCCGGCGCCTCCGGCAAATTCGACCTCGATCCCGCCGGCAGACAGCGTGCCGGTCCAGGAGTCGTCCGCCAGATAGGTCAGTGATACCCGCGCCCCCGCTGGAAGCGACTTGAGCACCTCGCCCTTCTTCGGCAGCGCCGCAGCGAGCCGTTGCTGTTCCTCGGCTAGCTTGGCAACGCAGGCGGCGCACCGAGTTTTCTCGAACTTCGCCTGCCGCTGTGCCCGATACTTGTCCACGGCGTAGTGCTGGAACTCCTGCTGGTGCCCACACGCGCGCGTCAACATCGGCCTTGCTCCAATTCTGCCTGAAGGCTCAGTCATCTCTCTGGTTCTCACTGGCGGGCAACGGGGAAAATCAAGTCATGTCGGCCACCGGGCAGGAGGGCATTGCGGCTTCAACGGGCATCTTATAAGGCTGGCAGATGAATGCGAGACGTAATCACAGGTCCTCGCAGACAATGATCTGCCCTGCGTCGCGCGCATCTCGGTACATGTCGCATAGCGGCAGGAACCAGTGCCGGGCGTAGTCCAGCTCGGCCTCGCGTTCGGAATCGTCATACACCTCGAGGCTGGCCAGTCCGGCGCTGGTCCACTGCTCCGGAGTCTGGGCAGCGAGATAGTCGGCCAGCCGGGCCACCTCGTCAGTGTCGTTCCAGCCGGCGGACTCTGGCCGATAGTGGCCGCCGCCGAAGACCAGGTCGCGGCTGCCGAAATGCGCCTGCTGAATGGCGGCCAAACGGGCGCGTGCCGTGACGCGATCCCGAAAATGCTCCGGGGCCAGCAAGCAGCACAGGGTCTCGGCCGCGGTCTCCAGCCGTGGCACAGCGATGGCCGAGTACATCAGCACCTCGCCCACCAGGGGTTGCCAGAATCGGCGATCAAAGGTCAGCCCGCGGCCTACTTGTTCAACCAGGAGTTGATGTTGCCCGTGCTCGCTGCCGGGAAAGAAACCCTTTGCGCGCGGCACCAGGGCGGCGCACAGTTCGCGGCAAGGCTCGAAGGAACGCCGCTGCCAGCTCTGCGCCAGCGCGGGACCGATCGTCTCCAGGAACTCCGGCCCGTCGAGAATAAAAAAGTACAACATGCAGTAACATTCTAATCGCCCCGCGGACGTCGCCTGCGGACCATTCGGAGCATCATGGCGGAACTTGGCGTCACACTCGGCCGGCTACGCTTGCGGAACCCAGTCCTGGCGGCTTCGGGGACATTCGGCTATGCCCGCGAACTGGCTGGTGTGGTGGATTTCTCGCTTGTGGGGGGCGTCATCCCCAAGACCGTGACATGCCAGCCGCGCCTCGGCAACAAGCCGCCACGCACCGTCGAGACGGCGTCGGGAATGCTCAACGCCATCGGGCTCGATAACGACGGTCTCGAACATTTCATCGCTCATCATCTGCCGTACTTGCGTGGCTTGCCGACAGCCATCATTGCCAACATTGCCGGCAAGAGCGAGGCCGAGTTCTTCGAGATGGGCGAGCGCATCGGCCGGGAAGCCGGCCTGGCCGCGCTGGAACTGAATCTGTCCTGCCCGAATGTCTCGGGGGGCGTGGATTTCGCCATCGATCCGGCAGTCACGCGCCGCGTCGTTGAAGGCGTGCGCAAGGTCTGCCCGCTGCCGCTGATCGCCAAGCTGACACCCAACGTGACCAGCATCGTGCCGATCGCCCAGGCCGCCGCCGATGCCGGCGCCGACGCGGTGTCCCTTGTAAACACGTTCATCGGCCTCGCCATCGACTGGCGGAAGCGCCGCCCAATCCTTGGCAATGTTACCGGCGGCCTCAGCGGTCCAGCCATCAAGCCGCTCGCCCTGCGCATGGTCTGGCAGGTTGCGCGGCAGGTCCGCATCCCGGTCATCGGCATCGGCGGCATTGCCAGCATCGACGACGTCATGGAGTTCCTGATCGCCGGCGCGACCGCCGTCCAGGTCGGCACGGCGAATTTCTACGATCCCACCGCCTGCACGCGCCTGGCCAGCGAGTTGCCCGCCGCTCTTGCCCAACTGGGTGCGTCGCACATGTCGGACATCATCGGCACACTTGATGCGTGAAACTCCGCAGATCGATCGACGGGAGGGCGAGGCTCCTGCCGAGCCGCCGACTGGTCCCTGGCTGTGAAGGCAACTCCTGCGAATTTACGCCGGTCGCGGCTCGGCGGGAGCCTCGCCCTCCCGAATGTGCCGCTTGACTGGTCGCGTACGATGAAGGTGCACCTCGAGCGAGCAGCAGCGAGCCCAATCAACCAGGCGGCGCGGGGCGCTTGCCGATCTTGCCGGGCTTTTCCAGCCTGAAGCATTTCGACAGGTTCTCGCGGTTTTTCCGCATTGACAGGCGGCAAACCCTTACTATAGTCCGCCGCTCGCGGAATTCGCCATCTTGCAAAGCAGGGAACCGTGTTGCCATCGCAATGGACACGACCGCGCTTGATCCCCCGCCGGGCGGGCCTTTTGGCCCTCCTCGTCGCGCTGCTGATTGCGCTGTCCGCGCCGGCCCAGGAATTCGTCAAGCGCTCGCTGGTTCTGGCCGGCGATCCCACGCCCGTCTCACTCAACGCCGACGTCGTTGGCACCTGGATGGACGGCGGCGAGCGCGTCTTTCTGTTGCGCCGCGACGTCTGGATCGAGCAGGGGCTCAACAAGATCAGCATGCCCGAATGCGTCGTCTGGGTGGATGAACAACGCCAGAAGCAGACTGGCATCTATTACTTGACGGTCTATGGCGAAGGCAAAGTGGACGTGCGCGAGGCGTCGCAGCAGTCACTGGGCACGCGCGCCTTGCTGGAACTGGCCACCCGCGGTCAGTTGACCATCAAGGCACGCACGCGAACGCTGCACGCCGACTGGAGCAAGGATCCCGTTTTTGAGCGGGCCAAGCTGGAACGAAAGATCGCTCGCGATGCGCCGGCAGTGCAGACGACCAATTACCAGATGTCCAGCCTGGAAAGGCCGGGCCCCGCGCCCGCGGCGCCACCGGCCGCGGAGGCCACGGGAGTCTCGCCGCCGCCGGCCTGGACGCCGCCGCCGGTCGCGAATCCAGTGATGCCGCTCAGCTCGCAACAGGCGCTTGCCTCGACGATGCCGCCGGGCCCTCCCGTCGCAGCGCCGGCAACTTCGCCGGCAATCGCTCCGCCGCCGCCGCCCGGGCAATTGCCGGCGGTCGAATCGACCTTCGTGCCACCGCCCAGCCCGGTGCCGCCGGTGATGCCGGTGCTGCCGACGCAGTTCGCCCAGCCGACGGTACCCGGCGAGTCGATCCGTGAATTGCCTGGGGCGGGCAGCCCGCCGTCGTCGCCGGGCCGTCCGCCGCTGACGCGGACCGAGCCGCCGCCGGACACGGCTCCCTTGCGAAAGCTCAACGTGCGGCCACGCTCCAGCCAGGACTACAAGCTGCAAACCAAGTTTGACCCGGCGACCGGCGAGACGGCGTGGATTGTCACCGGCGGCATCCTGCTCACCATCTCGAACCCGAGCCAGGACATCGGCATCGTGGACATGGAGGCCGACCGGCTGGTGTTCTGGACCAAGGGCAAATCACAGAACATGTTCAACCCGGCGGGCGAGACCGACAATAGCCGGCAGTACGAGTTCTACCTCGCCGGCAACGTCGAGATCCGCAGCACACCCAAGAAGAGAAGCCCCAAGGACCCGGAGCCGCGGACGCAGACCGTCCGGGCCGACGAGGTCTTCTACAACGTCGCCCGCAATACCGCGGTTGCCATCAAGGCCGACGTGGAGCTTCAGGACCCGAAGCTTCTCTATCCGCTGCACGTGACGGCCAACGAGCTATTCCAGTATGGCCCCAAACTGTTCAGAGCGGATCGCTCGGAGGTTTTCTCCAGCGGGCTTCCTTCGGATCCCGGCCTCAAGGTGGTCATCAACCAATCGGAGCTCGAGGAACTGGATGAGCCGCGACGGAACATCTTCGGCTTGCAGTTTCGTGATCCAACCACCGGCCAGGTGGTGGACGAGCCGCAGCGCATCTATCGCGGCCGCAACATGACCCTGCGCCTGAACGACGTGCCGATCTTCTACTTGCCTTACATTCAAGGTGATCCGCAAGATCCGCTGGGACCGCTTGACAACCTGGGCCTCAACTACAATCGCATCTTCGGCTTCCAGATCCTGTCGACCTGGAATGTCTACGATTTGCTCGGCTTTCGGCCGCTTCCCGGCACGCGTTGGCGCTTCGACGTGGATTATCTGAGCGAGCGTGGCCCGGCGCTGGGGACCTTCTTCAACTATGCCGGCGCGCCCATCTTCGGCTCGGAAGGCCGCAATGAGACCCTGTTCAAGCTCTACGGCATCCTGGATAACGGCGTCGATATTCTGGGCGGCAATCCGGATCGCGGTCAGTTCAATGTCGTGCAGACCGTGCCGCCCCCCGAGATCATCCTGCCGATGACGCACCCATACGCCCGCGGTCGTGCCCTGTGGCGCACCAATACCCTGGACATGCCCTACGGCTTCATGGTCCAGGCCCAGGTGTCCGGCCTGAGCGATCGCAACTACATGGAGCAGTTCTTCAACTATGAGTTCAACAACTCGTTCAACCAGGAAACGTTCGTCTACGGCAAGCAGCAACAGGGCAACTGGGCATGGACCCTGCTCGGCGAGGCCCGCATCCGCAACTGGGTGACGGAGACCAACTGGTTCCCCAAGGCCAACGGCTTCCTGCTGGGCCAGAAGTTCTTCGACCTGTTCACCTACAACCTGCGTGGCAGCGCGGGCATGGCCCAGCTCCTGCCCACTCACGAGCCGACGTTTGCCTACTTGCCCACCGACGTGTTCACGAACACGGCCCGGCTGGACCTGATGCAGGACATCAGCCTGCCGTTCCAGCTCGGCGCCTTCAAGATCGTGCCTTACGGCATCATTGACCTGACCTATTACAGCGAGGATGTGAACAAGAATGACGTCGGTCGCTTCCTGGGAGGCGGCGGAGCTCGCGCCAGCGTGCCGCTGTCGCGTCTCTATCCGGAGGCACAGAGCGAGCTGTTCAACCTCAACGGGCTCTTTCACAAGATCGTCTTCGCCGGCAACTACTACAACGTCTACAGCAACACCGAGATCAACCAGCTGCCGCAGCTCGACCGGCTCAACGACGACACGACCGACCAGGCCTTGCGCGACATTCGCCCGCGGCAGCCGCAGCTCAACCCGGCCAACGCCGCCAACCTGATGAACTCCAACGAGTTCAACCCGCAGTTCTACGCTCTGCGCCGCCTGGTGGATACCCGGGTCGACTCGCTGCAGTTCTTGAACGTCTTTCAGTTCGATGTGCGGCAACGGTTGCAGACGAAACGCGGCTTTCCCGGCAATCAGCACATCATCGACTGGATGATCCTCGACGTTGGCGCCTCGGTGTTCCCGCAAGCCAACCGCGATAACTTCGGCGAGACCTTTGGCATTCTCTATTACGACTGGACCTGGAACGTCGGCGACATGACCTCGCTGGTGAGCAGCGGCTGGGCCGACCCGATCGGCGGCGGCCCGCGCGTATTCAATATCGGCGCCAACTTCATGCGTTCCGACCGCACGAACCTGTACCTTGGCTACCGCGAACTGGACCCGCTCAATAGCAAGGCCGTCATCGGCGGCATCACCTATGTCCTGAGCGCCAAGTACGCCGTGACCGGCAGCTCGATCTACGACTTTGGCGTCAACACGCAGGTCAACACGCTGGCCCTGAGCCGCATCGGCACGGACCTGACCATGACGCTGGGCATCTCGTACAATTCGATCTTGCAGAACTTCGGCGTGAACTTCATCATCCTGCCGAACCTCTTTGGCCGCTCCGGCAATCCGATGGCGGCCATGAACACCCTTACTCCGGGCGCGCCCGGCGCCGCTCCTCCAGGTAGTGGCGGTCCCGGCGGTTTCGGCAGCGGCGGCATGACCCGCTGACAGTTGGACAGTTGCTTCAGCTCGACAGGAACTCGCGAACCGCGTCGGCAAGACGCCGGACATCATCCTCGTTATTGAACCAGTGCACCGACACGCGCAGGCCGCCCACGTTCGCCGTGTAACGCTGCGAGATGAGAATGCGGCGTTCGAGAAGAAAATTCAGCAGCTGAGTGTCTCGCGCCACGCCGCCGCCCAGCGTGAACGTGGTGATCGAAGACCGGGCCCCCGTCTCGCGCGGGCTGACGATGCGGGCGCCGACGGCCTCCAGCGAATCGAGCAGCACATCCGAGACCTGCAGAATCCGCCGCTCGACGGCATCGATGCCGACCTGGTTGAGCAGCGCCAGCGCCGCCCCGAGCACCACATTGCCGGGATAGTTGGTCGTGCCGCCTATCTCGAAGCGCCGCGCCGCCGGCGTGAAGTCATAGGCCCTGACAGCGGGGATGGACGGATCGCCAAAGTAGCTGGCCCAGCCCTGCGCCGGCTCGCGGATGTTCAGATAGCCCCAGGCCGGCGAAGCCAGACGCTCCTGCACGCGCGGATGCACGTACATGAATCCACGCCCGGCGGGAGCATTCAGCCATTTGTGTCCGCCCGTGACCAGCAAATCGACCGGCAGCTTGCCGACGTCGAGGTTGATAGCGCCGAGCTGTTGAATGGCGTCCACGACCAGGAGCACGTCGTGCCGCCGGGCGAGGTCGATGCAGGCGGCGAGATCGGCCCGGTAGCCGTTGTTCCACTGCACGCTTGAAAGCAAGATCATGCGCGTGCCCGCATCGATGGCGGCGGCAAAATCGTCCACACGCAGCCGGCCCTCGCGATTGGCCACAACGCGAATCTCGAAGCCGTCGCGCTGCTGTCGCGGAATCCACGGCACGGCGACTCCAAGGAACTCGATGTCGCCGACCAGAATGTTGTCACCACGTGCCAGCGGCACGGCGGCGGCAATGATCTGCAGACCGTGCGTCGTGCTTTCGATGAGGGCAATATCCTGGACACGCGCGCCCAGGAGCCGGGCCGCTTCACGAAGCGGACTTTCCGCCGTGCGATCCAGCGCGATGTGATGCGCCGAAGCGTCCCGCGCCGGACACGCCAGGAACGCATCGCTCAGCTGTCGCAGCGCCTCGTCCGCCTGCCGCGGCAACAGGCTCACGCACGCAGCATCGAGAAAAACCTTGTCGCGCGTGCCCGGAAACCAGGAGCGGATTTCGTCGGGGTTCATTCGCTTCTCTCCAGGAACACAGAACACTCCCTGATATGCCCCGGCGTGGTCCCGCAACAGCCGCCGATCAACGTGGCACCCGCCTGCACTAGCGCGGGCACCTGCTCCGCCATTCGCGCAGGCGTACAGGGATACTCCCAGCCCGCGCCGGCGCGCCCTGGATTACCGGCGTTTGGCCGGACCAGCAAGGGCAAGTTTGTCGCGGCTCGGTAACGGCGCACGATCTCGACCATGTCGTTCAGGTCGATGTCGCGCCCGCAGTTGACGCCGAGCGCGGACACGCCGGCGGACTCGGCCCGCTCCGCGAAAAACTCCGGCGTACGGCCGTCCAAGGTCGTCAGCTGCCCGTCCGGTTCGTGCCGATAGGTGATCGACAGCAGCAGCGGCGTCGTCGCCGGCAATTGTGACCGGCACTGCCGTGCCGCCAGCAGGGCCCCACTATCGGACCAGGTTTCCAGCACGATGCCGTCGGCGTCAGCCAGGGGCGTCAGAATCTCCGCGATCGCATCCAGCTCGCACGGTCCGATGTCGCCAAGGACCAGACCATCGTTACCGGCGCACGCTCGCGCCAGCGCGACGCCGGCTCGAAGGATGTCGGCCAGTTGATTTTCCAGGCCATGCCGCGCAAGGTTGCCACGGTTGGCCTGAAACGTATTCGTCAGCAGCACGCGCGCCCCGGCTTGCACATAACTCCGGTGGATGGCACAAACCGTTGCGGGTCTCGTCAGATTCCACGCTTCCAGGCAGTCATCGACGCGTGCCCCGGCGCGGAGCAACTCGCTCCCCATGGCGCCGTCCATGAGCACGGCGGCGCGGGAATCCAACAGCGCCATGAATCGCGTCATACCGTCTTGGCATAGGGACTGCGCGGCGGGCGTCGAGTCGAGCCTGCAAGCCGGCTTCATCTGCTGGTGTGCGGCTAGGGTTCTTGACTCGCAAGACTCATAGTGAATGAGTCAAGTTTTAAGCAACGAGTTTCTCCTCATGGAGCCATTGTTCGATGGCTTCATCCAATTGATCGAAAGATCGGCGTAAGGTTGTGTTG